>Ga0156253_103_pt1 | contig 58234 bp, 59 predicted proteins | sample RifCSPlowO2_12_FD_107900 | JGI IMG/M metagenome (GOLD analysis project Ga0156253, IMG submission 107900) | Candidatus Yanofskybacteria bacterium RIFCSPLOWO2_12_FULL_43_11b
ATAATAAAGCGCCTCCAGCGGGCGCTTTTTATCTACATGCTCGGCATTTCGCAGAACCAAGCCGAAATGCCTCCGCAAGTTCTCCCTGTGGGAATATGGCTTTCGCTTAAAACGGATAGAAATCAACGGCTCACATGTGTGAGCCGTTGATTATGGCTCATCCGCCTCCGCCAGTTGGCGGATGGCGGAGGCGGGTTTTTGACAATATATTGATTACATGCTATCATCGTACAATCTTTAACAACTCGAAAAAGGAGATCGAAATGAAGAATATTATCGTCGTCCTGCTTGTGGGATCACTGGCGTTCAATGCGGTCGCCTGTTCAGCTCCAACAAAGACCATCAATGGGACTACCTATAGTGATTATGGCCTTTTCAATTTAGACGACAAAAACCCGAATATTAAATATGAACCGAATTGGTGGAATGTTGCTATGGGTGTTATCTTCTTCGAAATGATTATCCCCCCAATCTACGTTTTCGGTTTTCACTTGTTTGAACCGGTCGGTCCGAAATCAGCTACCCCCGGAGCTGTCTCCCAATAGTTTCCGTTGCCCTACTTTTTGTGGGGCTTTTTTATTTGGAATCAAAATCAGTTAAAGCGAGGTCTTGTTGGATTTTGAAGTCCGTCCGAACAGGCGGGCTTGGTGTTCATGCCGGAGTTCGTGAGAAAAGCCATTCAAGATTTAGGCTTTCTGTCAGATGAGTAATACAATGTAATAAACTTAATGATACGGCAGGCTGAACCCGCCGTCGTGAGGACAAGTGGAGATTATCGCCGGAATAATCGTAACGGGCTGAAAAATACAATAAGGCCGAGCGAGTGTTTACAACTTATTTTCCCATTGTGTTAAAATAAATTTAATAAACAACGCATCGCGTTTGACTGGGTCTGTGTTTAGTTTAGAACGCAGCTGGCTTGGGCAAATTCGAGGCAAAATCGAGCATTCGATTGAGCCATAGTTTTCTATGGTGAAAGAGAAGCGGAGATTTTAACGAAGAAGTTGGCCAAGAGCGTACTGTCATAAGCCGCCAAGGGCGGCTGACAGAGCGGCCAGCAAGTTATAATATGGCGGATGACCAGAAGCCCAAAACTATGGATATAAACGACTTAGTCAGGGAACTAAGTAAAAGCTCCACAAGCCCGGCAACACCTCCATCAGTTAGCGGATCAGCGCCTCAAGCACCGAGGTCATCTTTTCCAACCCCGAAACCTCCGATGACGCCTCCGGTTATTCCCCCTCCGGCCACCGTTTTTAGCGGGGCCCCGCCAAAGGCGGTGGTTAATCATCCCTTACCAAAACCTCCAGAAACGCCTCGACCCCAATTTTCTGTTCCCCCCAAGCTATCTTCGATTCCTTCTCCTATCACTCCTCTTCCGACCCCCGGAGTAAAAGAATACCACTCATCCATAAGAACAATGAATGAAGATATTTCTAAGGTTAAACAAGGCCAACAGCCGACAGGAATTCCTGTCCCCAGGAAAGTTGAGCAAGTTGTCCCTGTTCCACCGGCAGTTCCCCTCCCAACCAAGCCGACAATACCAGCTCCGCAATTCAAAGTTCCGAGTGTTAAACTCGGCGAAACTCAAAAGGCAGCGCCGTTAGCTCCGTCCAAAAATATTCCGGGTATTACTATTCCTATTCCGAAAGTTTCATTTGGAGTTCCGTCTGTTCCAAAGACGGGAGTAACAGAGCCGGCGCCGCAAATCTATGTTCCTCAAGGAGAACAAAAAGGCGGCAACCGCAATATACTGTTTATCGGGATAGGCGCCGTGGCTATAGCGGCGGGATTTGCGTATTGGTTTTTTATTTTAAAGTTGCCGACCTCGGAAGTTGTTACAGAATCCCCTACGCCTACTCCGACAGCGACACCAGCTCTAACTCCCATACCAACTCTAACTTCGATTTTTTACGGAGTTCCGAAACAAAGTGTAAGCATTAAAACAACAAACCCGCTGACTTCTTTTGTGTCCGATATTGGCAAGGCCGTTGTCGATTCGGGAGCGTTTAAGACAATAGAAGCTGTCGATTCCCAGACCCCACCTGTTTCATATGGTTTTGCCGATTTGGTAACCAAGCTTGCATTAAAAATTCCAGGTGAATTAGTAAGTAATTTTGGTAATGATTCGGCCATGTTTATATATGGCCAGAAAGAATCGTTTGATTCTAATGGCAATCTACTGGTTGGGGTTGCGACGCCTAACAGAATAGTAATCGTGGCGGAGTTAAAAAACCCATCAGGTGTTTCCCAGGCGGCTATTGCGTGGGAGACAACCTTGAGCAGTGATTTAAAGACCTTGTTTGGCTTGGGAAGCGCTAATAAAAACCAACCCGGTTTCCTTGATAACTCATACCGAAACACAAGCATCAGGTACAGGAACTTTCCTTATGCAAACAACACAATAGATTATGCAATAGTTTCAGCATTCAACGGCAAAACATATTTTGTAGTTGCTGACTCAAGAGAAGCAATTTTTGCGGTAATCGATAAACTTGTTAATTTTTAATGACACCTGTTGCCTGTCTGTGGATAGGTGACAAATTAAGCAACACCCCGCCATCGGCGGGGTGTTGCTTAAGACCATTTTATTATAGATATAGAGCCAATATTTCATGGTGACACAGGGAAAGTGTCACCATGGATTCATGGTGACACTTTATCCACAGTTTTGCTATTGATATGTCACCAATAACTTAATATAATTAGTTCAGGTCTTTAGCCCCGCTCTTGAAAAGCACCACCTATTGAGATTTGTTGTTTAGAGAAATAATAACAAGTGCTTTTCAAGGGCGGGGTTAGCTGGTGGTCTGACACATCCGTGGATTGCCGGCAATTCATGTCTCGCAAGAGACACAAAGGCGCAGAGCCCACACTACATATTTTATTAGGGGCGTTCTGCGCCTTTTTAAGTTTTTGTCCAAGAGTGAAACGATTGGCTTACAAAAACTTAATCCCGTACCAATCCCGCCCCCTTTCTGAATGGCGGTCAGCGGATAAGATTGGTGCGGGGTTAGTTTCTGAATAGCTGACACAACCTCTACGCGTACGGAGGGAGACGCCTTTTGAAAAAGTTTGCTAATTTTTAAAAAGTGTCTCCCTCCGCTGGTTGCATGGGACTTAGCTTGCATTTGGCAATAGAGGGTCAAACTTTCTCTGATACGGAATAATCAACGGCTCACATATGTGAGCTGTTGAAAATGTCTTAAAAGGCCGGTTTTTGTTGCCGGGGTAAAACATTGACAACAACACTTTAGGGTAGTATTATTGCTCGAGTTTCACAAAAAATAGGAGGATTAATGAGTTCAAAATGCCATGATTGTGGAAGAAACGATGCCGACCGTTCTTTACCAGAAGCTGGTAGTGCTGTGAACAAGGTTATGCTTCGCGGTTCTTCCAAAGCACTTCGCCATGCACTTGATGCTCATGATTTGGGCTCGGGAGTGGTAGATTGCGGTTGTGTTGTTATGGACTATCAATTTTACCCATGCAAGAAACATGGGGGCAGAGATTAATTCTGGGATGCTCAATGAGAGCTCGCTGACCGAGAACGGTCTTTTTTTGTTTGGAATTAGAATCAGAGCGAGGATGATATTTTATTTCAGATGAGTTTGAGCTATTATTGCTAATTTACATAAAACACCAAAGCAACCGGCGGAGGTAGAACCATTTTTTAAAATCAGCAGTATTTTTAAAAATGGTTCTACGCAGCATGCATAGAGGTTGTGTGAACCATTCTTCATTTGCTTTATTAAGAAATAATCATTATCATACTAAACATCAGATTAACTATCGTGGGAGGGGCGATGCGATTTTTTGTCCATACGGCTTTTTTCTTCGGCGATAAACGGCATAGACGCCCAGCTAATAGAGGTGGAAGTTGATTCAACTCCCGGTATTCACGCTTTTAATATTGTCGGGCTTCCGGATAAAGCAGTCCAAGAATCAAAAGACCGGATTGCTTCGGCTATTAAAAACAGCTCTTTGGCGGCTCCCAACTCAAAACACAGGAAAATTATTATAAATTTGGCTCCGGCCGACCTTAAAAAAGAAGGTCCCTCTTACGATCTCCCGATTGCCGTCGGTTATTTGATGGAAACCAAACAAGTGCAGTTTGATTCTTCAAGAAAACTATTTATCGGCGAGCTTTCTTTGGACGGTTCTTTAAAGCATACCAACGGTGTCTTAGCCACGGCAATTTTGGCTAAAAAGCTGGGTTTTAAAGAGCTGGTAGTCCCCTATTCCAACCTTGCCGAAGCCCAGATAGTCCAGAGCCTTAATATTGTTGGAGCCAAGAACGTAAAAGAAGTCTTTGATCATCTCAATAATACGCGGCTATTATCCTCTGAAAGGGTGAAGACGTCTGAATCATTGGAAGATGACGACGGAGGCCTCCTCATGTCCATAAAAGGCCAAGAGACGGCCAAAAGAGCCCTGATTGTTGCCGCCTCCGGCGCTCATAACATTCTTATGTCGGGTCCTCCGGGTTCAGGTAAGACGTTATTGGCTAAAGCCTTAGCTGAATTGTTGCCCAAAATGTCTTTTGATGAAGCCATTGAAGTGGCCAAGATTTACAGTTCAGTCGGACTCATAAAAAACTCCCCCCTATCGTTTAAAAGGCCATTCAGAAGCCCACATCACACAACATCGGCTCCGGCGATGGTTGGTGGAGGAACTTGGCCTAAACCAGGAGAGATAAGCTTGGCCCACCGGGGCGTTTTGTTCCTGGATGAGCTTCCGGAATTTCCAAGAAATGTCCTGGAAAGCTTAAGACAACCATTGGAAGAAGGTACTATTTCTGTTTCCAGGGCTTCAAGTTCGGTTGTTTTACCGGCTAACTTTACTTTGGTGGCCGCAATGAATGCCTGTCCTTGCGGTAATTTTGGCGAGGAGAAAGGCGTCTGCTACTGCTCCCCTACCCAGGTTTTAAAATACAGAAAGAAAGTGTCGGGGCCGTTGTTGGACAGAATAGACATTCAGATAAACGTTCCGCGCGAAACAGTAGGTCAAGTATATCCTTCAAAAGATGAAAAAATGGCGGAAATAAAAGATAAAATAAACAAAGCTAAAGAAGTTCAGCTGGCCAGGTTTAAGGATACAGATCTTCTGGCAAATTCCGAAATTGACTATAAAAACATAGATAAATACTGTGTTTTGGAGAAAGGAGCTGAGAATCTGCTTAAACAAGCCATTAATTCAAAAAACCAGTCATTAAGGGCGTATCATAAGACCAAGAAACTGGCCCGCACTATCGCCGATTTAGACGGCTCGGAGTCAGTCAAAGAAGAACATGTCGCCGAAGCAGTAAATCTCCGCATGAATGAGAAAATGTTGAATGAGTTAGGATAAATTCTGAATAGCTCACACAACTTCCATGCATGACTGCGGTGTGTACCTTTTAAAAATATTTGCTAAATTTTAAAAAGGCACACACCCTCCGCCGGTTGCTTTGGTGTTTTGTGACAATTGGCAATAAGGGTTCAAACTCTCTCTGGCACGGAATAATCAACGGCTCACATGTGTGAGCCGTTGATTATGGCTTTTAAGGCCGGTTTTTTGATGGTTGACTTTTAAGGTAAGATATGGTATTATTAAGCTATTAGGAGGATAGTTATGAAAGCTTTCGTTCTTTCGATTTTCGACGGGGAGGCTACTCGCATCAAAGCCGTGGTCCTTGCGACCTCGCGTGGGAAGGCCCTGCGAACCCTTGGTTCCAAGGACATAGGTGGTCACTACGACATCTCTGTTCCGACCAAGGGGGTGGGAGATGAGGTACGGCGTGCTTGTGAAGACGCCACATTCAGCGCAATCGTGCTGGAAGAGATGTCAGTCGTCACCGCCTAGTCCAACTCGCCCGCGACGGAGCCCGCTCCCCGCGGGCTCTTTTTTTGACTTTAAATATGGGTGAGGTTGATATTTTGTTTCAGATGAGTTTGAGCTTTTATTATTAATTATCACTTACCAGCTAAACAACCGGCGGAAGGCGTGTCCCTTTTATAAAATTAGTAGATTTTAGAAAAGGGACACCCTGCAGTCATGCATAGAGGTTGTGTGAATTATTTTGAAATAAAATATCAACTGAGCGGAAGTTCCGTGCGGAACTATCAAAAAACCACCTTTCGGTGGTTTTTAGTATTTAATAAGAGGATTTCTCGCCCCGTGGACTTCGAAATGGAGATGGCAACCAGTAGAACGGCCTGTGGAGCCCATGAGGCCTATTAATTGGCCCTTAGCGACAGTCTGTCCGAGAACAACATTAATCTTGCTCAAGTGGGAATATAGGGTTTCTGTGCCATTGGGATGGGCTATTTTAATAAATTGACCAAATCCGCCGTTATATCCAACGGCGTCAGCTGTTGTAATACTGCCATCCGCTGCCGCATAAACAGGCGTACCGCAATAATTGGCCTTATCAACGCCATTTCTTCCATGAAGTCCTTGGCTGATACGGCCTTGGGTCGGAATCATAAAGTAGTCACCCAAGTCTGGAAGATATGAAAATCTCTTAGCAACTGCAGATTGTGCTCCAGATTTGGCCACATTAACAGAATTAATGTGACCATCAGGAACAATTATTTCCATATTTATATCCAACGACTCACCTTCTTTTAAGTCATTAAATGCCAGTATTTTATCTATTGGAGCTCCATATTTCTTGGCAATCGAGGCTATGGTATCGCCCGTCTTAACCTTATGGATTACACCCGAAACAGGAGGGATTCTCAAAACTTGGTCTGGTCTGATACTATTGGCGTTGGCTAAATTATTTGCCCAAATGATAGAATCCACGCTTACTCCATAGTCAGAGGCGATGAAAGACAGTAAATCTCCTGGCTGAACGGTATATTCCATTATTTGATTACTCTTAAAGCCGGTTTCAATATAGTCTGTTGCGGTAGGATTACTGGCCATTACAGAGTTTTCTTGAATTGTTGAAGGGTCAAGAATGTTGGAATCTTCTCCTCCCCGGCCGAGATTCTGACCGCTTAAAGCCGCTAAACTGTTAATGTCTGCCAGTTGGTTCTGGGATTGGGATATGATAATTACTGATGCCGAGGTCTCTTCTATGGTCTTTTTGAGCAGATTCTTGAACAGAGTTTCTTGGCCTTTGCTCGCTCCTTTGAATATTAAAACCAACAAGACAAGAGCTAAAGTTCCATAAAAATTGAAAAAACGGCTTTCGGCAAAGCTTTTTAATTTGGGCCAAAACGACCCTTCCCTTCGGCTTTTGAGCAAAAGGGCTATGATTTTTTTGAGTTGGTTACTAATCTTTTTAAGTTAAATGTCCCTAAAAGCAAAAATCCTCTTGCGAGAATTACTTCTTGAGTTTAGCATTTTTAAGGCTCAAAAGTCAATTTGGTTGTCAACACGATAATTCGATGGTATTTTCCTTAAATGTCTACTTCCGAATTGGGTTTTTTGGCTGAAAACTTGGCAGCCCGGTATTTAGAAAAAAAGGGCTACGCCATATTGGATTTAAATTTCAGAAAAACTTGGGGCGAGATAGATATCGTTGCTTCAAAAGAGGGGATTTTGGTGTTTGTGGAAGTTAAGGCCAACAGAAAAATAATTGCCGGTTTTGAGCCGGAATTAAGGGCTAATAGTTCCAAAATAGTCAAAGTTGTCCGTACCGCAAGGACATATCTTGCCGAAAAAAAATATGATCCGGAACAGGAATGGCAAATCGATGTAATTTCAATAGGATTGGACGAGCCGCGAGGGGTGGCTAAAATCAGGCATTTTAAAAATATAGATGTTTAAGTTTAAAAAGTTATATTTTAAGCCATATTTAAGGCTATTTACATTTTTATTAATATCTGATATAATATAGGTATCAGTTAAGACTGAATCTTAACAAAATTTTCACGATAAGGAGACAGAAATGACCAAGAGATTTACGGCGGCGTTGTTTGTCGTTCTCGTCGGTTTCATGGCCACCGGCTGTGCGTCCGGCGGATACTTGGGGAACAATCCCTATCCTGGGCCGTTGGGTCAAGTCATGGCGGGCAATCTCGCTATGACTTGTCCGGGTGACTACTTTGTCGGCCCGCCGATCAACAGGTGTCTTCGTAGTCTCGGTGGCAACATCGGTCGCTATTCGAGCTACCCCATGTATGCCGGAGGAATGGGCGGGGTTCAGCTTTCATCGGCTGATAAACTCGCTGTTTTCTGCGGTCTGGGTGGGTCAGGATTGGCGGCGCTACTCGACGCCGGAATGAAGAAGGTTGTCGGTGCCGGGCTTCTTTCCGCCGCTTCTTGCGAGGTGGCGGGAGCCCTCTTGTCTCGTAGGGGAGGCAAGAATCAGTCGGTCGCTGTTATGCCTCCGTCGCAAGGTCAGGATGGATACGGCGGCCCCGATGGAATTCCGTCGGCGGCCGGCAATCGTTCGAATCGGCAGGAAAGGGAGGGACCCGTCTCGAACCCGCCTTCAACGGCAGGGGAGTGGCGAGTTTCCAACCGAACATCCAAGCGCGTCGAGCTCTGGGACGGTAATCAATTCATCGCTCGTATCGAACCCTGGCAGAGCGTGCAGGTCCCGGCTCCTGAGAGAGGCTACAAGGCTGTTCTCTTGATTCCGAACCGCTCCGGCGGATTGGATCAGGAAGCGGCGAAGATTCGCAGCAGTAACGACTTTAACGGCTGGGACATCGTTGTCCCAGCCGTTCAGTAGGAGGACACATGCCCGCAAGACTGAACACGCAGACGAGAGTGGTTCAAGGGAATCGCACAATCATCGTCGGAACCGACGAAGGTTGGAGATTTGGACCAGTCGAAGGCCGTTGGTACATCGGGATGTTAATCTTCGCGGTTATCATCTTGCTGTACAACCTCGCATGGCCGTGGTTTTACGAGAGCGCGACGGGAAGGTCGTGGCGATTCCGCCAGCAAACGACCCAGACGACTGTGGTCAATCCGCGGCCAATCGTAATCCCTCCGGTGATTGTCCAGCAGGCGCCACCGCCGGCAGTCTCCGCGCCGGTACCATCGGTATCGGCCGAGCTTTCTCCCGAAGAACTCGACCGGCGTCATACAGAGTTCCTTCGCAGTCATGGCCGGTGACGACCAGTCACCGGCCAACCCGCTATTTGCAACCCCGTTCATCGGGGCCATCGCAAATAGCGGGTTTTTTCATGAAAAAACTTCAATATTTTAAATATCTCATACAAACCGACAAATTATCCGCATGTCCCCTAAAAAAAGCATTTGCATAATTTAGGGGACATGATATTATTTTTTAATGGCAAGACCAAGGTCTAAAGAATCGTTTTCATTCAAACTTCTTATGGCTTTAGCTATTGGAGGCTCAACTATTTTGGCTGCCAGTAATCCTTATTTTGGAATCAAGGCAATAGGCGCTATCAGAAGGGAACTTGATAAAAAGAATTGGAGAAAATTTTATAAGGAGCTTGATAGATTAAGAAACAAAAAAAGAATCAGTGTTTCACAAAATCCAAACGGCAGTTATAATGTAGAGATTACCAATTTAGGCAAGAATTTAGTTAATAGATATAATTTGGACGAACTAACCGTTAAAAAACCGGATCAATGGGATGGTTTCTGGAGATTCTGTTCGTTTGATATTCCCGGCCCGAAGAAACATGCAAGACAAGCCCTGCTAAGCAAGCTGAAAGAATTAGGATTTATCATGGCTCAAAAAAGCCTTTGGACGCATCCTTTTGAGTGCCGGGAAGAATTGGCGGTGATAGCAAAAGCTTTTGAAGTGGAGCCTTATATACATTTCTTTGTGGCCCATGATTTAGATAAAGACCTGCTTCTTAGAAAAAAATTTACCAGTAAAACAGGGATATATCTAAAGTAATCAGTATGATCAAGAATAATGTCCCCTAAAAAAAGCATTTGCATAATTTAGGGGACACAGAGGAGGAGTTCTTTGTTTAAAAAATTATTATTCAACGTCCAAGTTTTTTATTATGGAATTTATATCAAAAAACGTAAAAGAAACTCAAAAAATCGCCGCCGATCTGGCTCGCAAAATTATTAAGACAAAGAACGGAACGGTCGTGGCATTGGAAGGGGAGTTGGGGGCGGGAAAAACAGTTTTCGTAAAAGGATTTGTTAAAACTCTTGGCATAAAATCAAAAATAAAAAGTCCGACGTTTGTTCTGATGAAAAAATACAAGGTTCCGCATGGAAATTATTTATATCATCTGGACTGTTATCGGATAAGAGATCATAAAGACTTAAAAATCCCGGAATTTAAAGAAATTATCCACGAGCCGCATAATATTGTCCTGATTGAATGGGCAGAAAGAGTTAAGGCAATAATTCCCAAGAAACACATTACGGTTCATATTGACCACATAAGCCGCAATAAGCGGAAAATCCAAATTTCAAAATCCAACAGAGTTCCCTTTCCGCCAACGCGTCTCCCTAAAGGGAGCCCTCGCGGGCGGAGGGAATCCCACTCCGAGCAATGACAAAAAAGTTGATTTTAATAGACGGCCACGCCTTAGTTCATAGGGCGTTTCACGCTTTGCCGCAGACATTGGCTTCTCCGACAGGCGTTTTGACTAACGCCGTTTATGGTTTTACGGCGGTATTGATCAAAGCCATCAAGGACATAAAGCCCGACTATATCGTGGCTACTTTTGATTTGGCTGGTCCGACGTTCCGCCACGAAGAATTTGCCGAATATAAAGCTCATCGTGAAAAAGCCCCCGAAGGGTTGCACGAACAAGTTCCGAGAGTGAAGGAGGTTCTTACGGCTTTCGGGGTACCTATTTTTGAAAAAGCGGGGTTTGAAGCCGATGATGTGATAGGTTCTGTTTGCGAGAAGACCAGAAAAGTAGACGGCCTTCAAACAATTATCGCCACCGGAGACCTGGATACGCTCCAGCTTGTTCAGGGCGATAAGGTCGTCGTTCTGACGTTGAGAAAAGGGGTAACAGATACTGTTTTATACAATGAAGACGAGGTTAAAAAACGATATGGCCTTGAACCGGAACAGATGGTTGATTATAAAGGGTTGAAAGGGGATCCGTCCGATAATATTCCCGGAGTTCCAGGAATAGGGGAGAAGACGGCGTCAGCTCTTATACAAACCTTCGGAAGCTTGGATAATTTGTATGAAAAAATTTCCGATTTTAAATTTCCCGTTTCTAAAAAAGATAAGGCAAAAATAAAGCCGCCTCTCTCCGAAAAACTAATCCAGAAGCTGATTGAAAATAAAGAAATAGCGTTTTTTTCAAGAAAACTCTCCGCAATAATTAAGGATGTAGACATTGATTTTAAACTGGAAGACGCCGAGTGGCGGAAGAAAATGAAAAAAGACGAAATTTCCCGTATTTTTCAGAGCATGGGTTTTTATAGTTTGCTTAAACGCGTATCCGAAATTGATGGTTCGACTCCGCTCACCACAGGTGGTTCGGTCGGTGTGCAAACCTCATTTTTGCCTCTTGCAACAACAGGGCCAAGAGTAAAAGAACTGAAGACCGATAAAGACGTAATCGATTTGCTTGCCAAGCTAACGAAACAAAAAGATTTTGCTCTGGATGTGGCTGAAGAAAACATTGTTTTCGCCCTTGAATCTAAAGAATGCTCCTTTATTCCATTTGATTATTTCTTAAAGAACACTGCCTTGAGGTCAGACCTCAAGGCAGTGTTGGAGAACCAGAAGATAAACAAAACAGGCCACGATTTTAAGATAATTTCTAAATATTTTCTCGGCAAGGGAATTCACCTCGAGGGAATAAGTTTTGATTCAAAAATTGCCGCGTATCTAATCAATTCAGACCTTAGAGATTATTCTTTAGATAAGATTTACTTCACCGAACTTAAGCAAAACATGGATTCTGACCCGAAAAAGAGACCCGGTTTTATTCTTGAATTAAGGGACAAGCTTATTGCCAAACTTAAGTATGCCGACACCCTTTGGGTTTTCGAAAAAATTGAACTGCCCCTCTCTATTGTTCTTGCGGAAATGGAATTAAGCGGAATAAAGATAGATTTAAACGCCATCTCCAAATTATCCAAAGCCACAGTGAAAGAACTGCACAAACTGGAAAATAAAATACACAAACTGGCCGGTAAGGAATTTAATATCAATTCTCCCCAACAAATGTCGGTTATCTTATTTGAGCATCTGAAAATAACGGGAAAGCTCAAGAAAACCGGCAAGGGAGCCATCTCTACTGCGGCGCCGGAGCTGGAAAAACTGTCTGGAGCGCATCCGATAATAGATTTGATATTGAAGTACAGGGAACTTCAAAAATTAAAGACTACCTACATTGAACCCTTTCCGGCCTTGGTTGATAAAAATGGGCGTATTTGCACGACCTTTAATCAAACAGGCACCGCTACAGGCCGGCTTTCAAGCGAAGAACCGAATCTTCAGAACATTCCCATCCGCACCGATATCGGCCAGGAATTCAGGAAAGTCTTTATCGCATCTCCGGGATACAAATTAGTTTCTTTTGATTACTCGCAGCTTGAACTCCGCATCGCGGCTCATATTTCCAAAGATAAAAAAATGATCGAAGCGTTTAAAAGGGGAGAGGATATTCATACACGGACCGCCGCCGAGATATTTGGCGTTCAGGCCGGCAAGGTTGCCGCCGGCATGCGAAGGCAGGCGAAGGTTTTGAATTTCGGAATCTTGTACGGTATGGGAGTCATGGGATTTCAGAGAGCTTCGGGAGCAGACAGAGCTAAGGCCAAAGAATTTATTGACAGATATATGCGCGAATTTTCCGGCGTTGCCCGCTATATGCAGGAAATGAAAGACAAAGTCCGCCGGGACGGTTATGTAACGACAATTTTCGGGAGGCGCAGACATCTGCCCGAAGCATTTTCGGGTATGCCCCAGCTAATAAGCCAGGCCGAAAGAATGGCCATCAATATGCCCATTCAGGGAACGGCTTCGGATTTGATTAAATTATCAATGACGAATATACACGACTTAATGCACAGAGAAAAAGTCGAAGATAAGGTAAAGCTGCTTTTGAATGTTCACGACGAGCTTTTGTTTGAAGTGAAAGACGGGCTGGTTAAGGATTGGTCGGTCAAGATAAAAAATATAATGGAAAATATTCACAAATTAGACGTGCCCTTGATAGTAGACGCTAAATATGGTAAAAATTGGGCAGAGATGCAGGATGTTTAAGGAGTAAAAATGGCACTTTCAAAACTTGAGCCGGATAAAGACCGAGTCGAAGAAATAGCTCAGCGGATGAAAGAGATTATTGAAACAACTTGGCTAAGAGACCCGAACTTGAATAAAGAAACAGCCGAAGAATATCAATTATTGAGAAAAGAGATTGAGGATATGGGTATGCATGTGGAACACGAAACAAAACTCAATCTCGAAGATTCTTCCGGTCCCAAACTTGAAGCAGAAATAACTATATGGATACCCAAAAATATCACAATCCAATAACTGGCAAAATGCCGGTTTTTTTGTTTAAATAAGGAAAATATAGATGCCCGAATTACCGGAAGTAGAAACAATAGTTAGAGAGTTGAGAAAAAAAATCATAGGTTTGAAAATAACCGATGTTTGGGTTGACTGGCCTAAGACAGTGAAACAAGCGGGCGGAATTGATAACTTCAGGAAACAGGTTAAAAATAAAAAAATACTAAGCGTAAGGCGTCGCGCGAAGTATATTATAATGGATATAGAAGGAAAGAAGACAATTTTTATACACCAAAAAATATCGGGCCACCTTCTTTATGGAAAATGGATTCGCCAGCCGCCGGATAAAAAAGGGGTTTGGATAAGCCAGATCCCCGGCCCTCTTCAGGATGACCGCCAGAACGGGTATATTCGCTTTGTCTTGATGTTAAATAACGATTATCAATTAGCCCTTTCCGACTTAAGGCGTTTTGGGAAAGTAATTTTAGTGGACGATGACAAGGTCAAAGATTTGAAAGAAATAAGCGGCCTGGGTCCCGAACCGCTGGAAATAAATTTCATCCGATTTAAACAACTTTTTGATAAAAAAAGAGGAAAATTGAAGCAAGTTTTGATGGACCAGGCTTTCATTGCCGGAATAGGAAACATATATGCCGATGAGATTTTATGGGCTTCCGGTATCCACCCGCTTTCGAGGACCGAAAATCTTAATAAAGAAGATTTAGGGAAAATTTTTAATTTCACTGTCAGAATACTAAAAAAAGCGATAAAATATAAGGGCTCAAGCATTGACGATTATCGCATTCTATCCGGAGAAAAGGGCAGATTTCAAAACATCAGAAACGCATATCAATTAACGGGAAAAAAGTGCAAAAAGAAAGACGGAGGTATAATTCAAAGATTAAAACTCGGCGGCCGTTCCGCTCATTTTTGCCCAAAGCATCAAATTTTAAAGTAATTTTCAATGAATTTTCAATTTTTTAAAATTAATCTGAACAAATTACTGATAATTACCGGCGCAATCGTGCTTGTTTTGATTGTTATTTTTATATTTTGGTGGAATAAGGCCATCGTCATCAGTAACGGGATAAGCGTTATAAACAAAGACCAAACACCCAAGAGTTCGATTACCGGACTCGATTGTCCGGGTGCCGATGTCAGGCCCATGGCGGTAATGCTGGCATCCGACCCCGAAGCCAGGCCTATTTCAGGAATAAGCCAAGCTGATATGGTTATTGAAATGCCGGTTGATCCAACTGGAATTACAAGGTTTATGGCTGTTTTTCAATGCGAAAAACCGAAAGAAATCGGTTCAGTAAGGTCGGCCAGGGACGACTTTATTCCTTTGGCGGCAGGTCTGGAAACAATATATGCCCATTGGGGCGGAGAGCATGGCGCTCTTGAAAAACTGAATAGCCACATCATAGACAATATTGACGCCATGAAATATGAAGGCACAGTTTTTTACAGAAAAGCGGGAATTCGTCCGCCTCACAACGGGTTTACCGACCTCAATCTCTTAACAAAGAAAGCCCAAGACCTCAAATATGATTTTAAAAACAGTTTCCCGGGGTATCCTCACCAGGAGAAAGAGCCGAAGAAAAATCTGTCTAATTTAACTGACCGGATAAATATAAATTATCCGGGACCCCATGCCGTAAGCTGGATATATGAATCCGGAACAAATCTATTCAGCCGATACAGGAATGACAGCGCCGAGATTGATAAAGACAACGGCCAAACGGTTAAAGCCGGAGTTGTAATCGTAATGAATACAACTTCAAAATTCTTGAAAGAACAATATATAAGCGTTAACGTTCAAGGCGAAGGCGTGGCTCAAATTTATCAGAATGGCGGCATCATAAACGGAAAATGGATCAAGGATGCCTCTCAACCGGACAGTAAATTATATTTTTATGATGATTCGGGAAAGGAAATTAAATTCGCGCCCGGCAAGATTTGGGTGGAGATAGTCGCGCAATAATCAATCATTATGATTATTTTCTTATATGGTTCGGATAGCTACCGGCTGAAACAAAATAGCCAAATTGTCATGGATAATTACCGGAAAAAGCATCCGGGCGGAATTTTTTTTAAATTTGACTTGTCTGACGCTGATGAAACGGCAAAAGCCGAAGATGCCGTTAAGGGCGGTTCTTTATTCGGCGAGGTGAAATTGATAGTTCTTAAAAATACATTTTCCAATAAAGCCGCCTCAGACCGGATGGGGGAGCTTATTAAAACTCAAAATCTTCTGAAAGAAAAAGACACAGTGCTTTTGTTTGTTGAGAACCAAGACGGAAAAGAACTAATCAAGAACAAGGCACTTTTTAGTTTGTTGGCCGGAAAAGACGGTGTAGCAAGGAACATTGAATATCTCGACGGAGAAAAGCTGGTTAAATGGATAAAGAGCGAATTTGCTTTAAGAAAATGCTCAATAGAACCGGCGGCGGTAAAAGAACTGACCATAACCGCGGGAAATGACAGCTGGGACTTGGCGAATGAGATAGAAAAACTGTGTAATCTAAAAGCGGGCGGTGTGATAAAAACGGAAGACGTAGCTCTTCTCGGATCCCGAAAAACGGACTTAAACATTTTTGATTTTGTCGATGCCATCGCCGGAAAGAACAAGGCGAAAGCCTATGAAATTTTATTTAAAGAAATACAAAACGGCCGGGACCCCTATTACCTTCTGACCATGGTTGTTTACGGTTTTAGGAATTTGTTGGCCGTAAAAGACCTGTCCGACAGGGGAATGTCATTGGATTCTATAACTAAAAAAGCCCGCCTCCATCCGTTCGTGGCGAGAAAAGCGCACCAAAGCGCCGGTAAATTCAGTTCGGTTGAGTTAAAAAATATTTACGGCCACTTGCTTGACTTGGACACCAATTCCAAAGGGGGGACAGTTAACCTCGCTGATTCTCTTTTTTTGTTTGTTTTGAATTAATGAACTATTGGTTATCTGGTCTTGATTTTCCCTACATAATCCGTATACTATCGGCAAGTTCGTTACCAATCAGGAGACAAAGGAAATGCAGCCCAACCAGCAAATCATGCTTCCGGTTCAGCATTTTTTAATTAATCTTGCTCCGAGCATTATGGTATTGCCGAATACGGCATCTCGCGTATTTTTGGATCAGCACCCATCCTCCCAACAGCTTTTGGGGGCCATTAGAGCCGGCCAGAGCCCCTTTCTTTTTGCGGTAATGTCAGATCCGAGAATAAAAGAGTCTCCGGACAAATATTATAAGATTGGCGTAATCGCGGGAGCAGAAGCGGATCCGACAAATCCGGTAATTATTCTAAGGGGTTTCTTTAGGGCCGAGATGCTTAGTCTTAAAAGAATTCAAGGTCAGGATTCGGGTTTTTGGGTGGTGACGGTCAAAAAGATCGAAGACGAAAACCATGATGAATACTTTATCCAATCCAATCAGCATGTTGTGGCCGATATGATAAAAATCAGAGACCTTCTCGTCGGGTTTATGATAAGAGCCAGAGGCGAGTACGATTTTGACCACAGAATAATGGAAAACGTTGTTGATGAATTCGAGAATACCGATTGGGGAGACAAAGACGCGATAGACAGATTTATTTGGATGGTCTTGAGCTCCGTTCCGGATTTGTTCCAGAAAGACAAACAGCCGTTTCTTGAAAGCTTGAGCTTGCCGGAAAGAATCGAAATGTGCATTAAGAAACTGAAGGAAAGATTGAGGCTTTTAGAGATTCAAAAACGAAATTTAGCCAAAGATGACAGGCGTCGGGGAACGGCAAAGCTTGCTCAAGTTCAAGGCGCAAAAGACCAAATCGGCGACGAATTTGTTAATGGCGCCCACGGCGATGTCAAAAAGAGGTGGGATAAATTCAAGACAATCCGGGATTCTATGAGCGAAGATGCTAAAGATATGGTAATGGAGGACCTCGAAAAATTGAAATCTTTCGGGGATCCGCAGAGGAACACTTATGAGTGGCCCAAGTATATGCGGCGAGTTGATTTTATTCTCAATCTTCCCTGGAAGGAAGAAACGGTTCAAGAGAGCGATATTACCAAAGTAGCGCAGGTTCTTGACGAAGACCACTATGGCCTTGCCAATGAGAAAGATTCTATCTGCGACCAGGTTGCTCCGCGACTGCTCAATCCAAACGGCAAAGGGTCCATAATTTGTCTTATCGGGCCTCCCGGAGTGGGGAAGACCTCTTTAGCCAAATCCGTGGCTAAGGCATTGAACAGGAAGTATATCAGGATGTCCTTGGGCGGCATCAGAGACGAGAGCCAGATCAGGGGCCATGCCATAACTTATATTGGCGCTGAACCCGGAGAGATTATGAAGCTGATGAAGCGGTGCGGAGTCAGGAATCCATTATTTGTAGTGGACGAGATTGATAAATTGGGGCACATGTCTACCAGCGGAGATCCTTCCGCGGCAATGCTTGAAGTTTTTGACCCCGAACAGAACAATTCCTTTAAGGATCATTGGGTGGCTTGCGGGTTTGACCTTTCAAAAGTCCTGTTTATCGCCACAGCAAATCAGGAAGATACAATCCATCCGGCTCTCAGGGACAGAATGGATATCACTCGTCTGCCGGGATATTTGGAAGTAGAAAAAATTGAGATTGCCAAGAGGCACCTGATCCCCCGATTGATGCAAGATCTGGGCCTTGTCCAAAACGACATTGAGGTTGTGTGGAAAGATGAGCTTATTTCGAAGATTATCCGGGGTTATACTCACGAAGCGGGAGTCAGGAACCTCGAAAGAACTCTCGGAAAAATTTTAAGGAAAATATGCCGCGCATATCTGAAATCAAGAAATGAAGAAAATCCGGTCACCAAATTTGAAATGACCGAACAAAATATTCACGAGTACCTCGGACCGTACAGGTTCTCTAAAGACAGGGCCAGACCGACCACAATCGGGGAAGCCATCGGGCTTGCATGGACTCCTGTCGGCGGCGACATTCTTTATGTTCAGGCGGAGTTCTATGACAGATTAGACGGCAAGAAAGTTCTTGACCTGACCGGTATGCAGGGCGATGTGATGAAAGAATCTGACAAGCTGGCTTTAACTCGCTTGAGAAATATCTTGAGAGAAACCAATCCGGAATTGGCTGATAAGTTGAAAAACAACGCAATTCACCTGCACATACCGGAAGGAGCTGTTCCAAAAGACGGCCCATCAGCCGGCATTACCATCTTCTCCGCTTTATATTCGGAAGTGACCGGTAAATTAGTAAAGCAAAATTTGGCTATGACCGGTGAAATAGACAACAAGGCAAGAGTTCTTCCCGTTGGCGGAATCAGAGAAAAGATCGTAGCCGCCGAAAGAGCGGGGATAGAAGAAATTGTTATGCCGAAGGATAACGAAAGAAATCTCCATGATGTGCCGATATCGGTAAAACAAAAGCTTCGATTCCATTTTGTGGAAACAATCGACCAGGTCCTGGAAATAGTATTTCCTTAGACCCCCCCGCTAAGCGGGGTTTTTTGTTGCTAAAAGACCCAACTTAGCATAAACTTTGACTTAAATGCACGACTATCTTCATATTGGCCGGGCCGGAGAATTATTCGACAAAAAAGACCGCCGTTTATACCGGACATTAGAAATAGCGCCGGGATTTTTGGCCTGGTCCACTTTGTTTTTAGTGGTTTTATTGTCATTTTGGACGCCGTTTTTAATGGCGATATTTATAATTGCCTTCGATGTTTATTGGCTCATCAAGACTGCGTACCTGTCTCTGCATCTTCGGGTTTCTTACAACAAATTGAAAAAAAACTTGACCATAAACTGGATTGACGAGCTCAATAAGTTAAAAACTGCAGACTACAAACCGCAAGGATTGAAATCTTGGCAGGATATTTACCACCTTGTTTTTCTTCCCATTTACAAAGAAGATTATTCCATTATTGCTTCTACGATGGAAAGTCTTTTAAAAACAAATTATCCCAAGTCAAAAATGATAGTGGTTATTTGCTGGGAGGCCAGAGGCGGCAAAGAAACCCGGGAAGTTGTCCGAGAAGCGGAAAAAAATTATAAAAACGCTTTTTTAGACCTTGTTTCCATAATGCATCCCGCCGATCTTCCGGATGAGATTCCGGGCAAGGGTTCCAATACCGCTTATGCCGCCAAGATAGTTAGAGAATCCATTATTGATGCCCGCCGGATTCCGTATAACCGCATTCTTGTATCTAACTTTGATATCGATACCGTTGTTTTTCCGGAGTATTTGGGAGTTTTGACTCATGCTTTTCTTACGACAGAAAATCCTCTGCGGGTTTCATATCAGCCGATACCTTTATATGTAAATAATATTTGGGAGGCGCCGTCATTCGCGAGAGTGGTTGCTTTTGCGGCAACATTCTGGCACACCGTGAAACAGGAAAAGTCGGAAACCGCCACGACATTCTCATCGCATTCAATGCCGTTTCAGGCCTTGGTTGATGTCGGTTTTTGGCAGAAGAACATGGTTTCGGAGGACTCCCGCATATTTTGGCAATGTTTTTTGCGGTATGACGGCGATTACAAGGTTGCGCCGTTATTTTATCCGGTATCCATGGATGCCAATGTTGCGTCGACCAATGTTCAGACTTTGAAAAATATTTACAAACAGCAAAGGCGCTGGGCTTACGGAGTCGAAAATATACCTTATTTCATGTTCGGGTTTATGAAAAACAAAGCCATTCCGCTTTTTAAAAAATGGCATTACGGGTTCATGGTTATTGAAGGAAACCACTCCTGGGCAACGAACGCTTTGCTTATCTTTGTCTTGGGCTGGCTGCCGATATTTCTGGGCGGGCCCGAATTCAATAGAACCGTTCTTTCTTTTAATCTTCCTTACTTAACCAGGATAATAATGACTCTTTCAATGCTCGGGCTGATTTCCTCGGCCGTCCTGTCTATTATTTTACTTCCGCCCCGTCCGTTAAAGTACGGCAAATTTAAATATTTTTGGATGCTGGTTCAGTGGGTATTGTTTCCCGCAACTACAATATTTCTCGGTTCCATCCCGGCATTGGAAGCCCAGACCCGCCTCATGCTGGGCAAGTATATGGGCTTTTGGGTCACGCCCAAGGTTAGGAACAGGTCGGAGTTTGTTGCCCATTGAATTGATTTTAAAATGTAATATAATCGGTAAGAAAGAGATGGGGGAGATGTCCTCATGTCCCTAAGGAATTTTTTCCAGAAATTAGTTTCTTCTAAAACCAGCGGCGAAAAAGAGAAAATCAATCCGCCTAAGGTTGTTCCTGTTATCAAATTTAATTCAGAAGGCGTCCCGTACAGGGATTGTACGCAATGCGAAGGTAAGATGTATAAAAAGGGAAATGTGTGGATATGCGATCTTCTTGGAAACAGATTTGAAGAATAAGCCGGCGCAATGCCGGATTTTTATTTATTCAAAATGAGTAAGGCGCTGAAAACTGTCCAGTTTTTCTTTCAGAAGACGGTGATTGCTCAAGTCGGAGTCATCTTTTAACAGCAGCCGGGCCTCGAGTCTGGCTCTTTTGATTAATTCTACATTGGCCAACGAGGCCATGGCTAAGTCGGGAAGGCCTGATTGTTTAACTCCGAAAAATTCTCCGGGTCCTCGGATGGTCATGTCTTTTTCTGCCAGCTCAAACCCATCGTCGCAGTCAACGAGGGCTTTTAATCTCTGGTTTATATTTTTATCGGGGGTTGAAGAAAAAAGCAGACAATATGATTGGTATTCTCCTCTTCCGACCCGACCCCGGAATTGATGCAATTGGGCTAAACCGAATCTTTCAGAATTTTCTACCATCATGATTGTGGCGTTTTGTATATCAACGCCAACCTCAACAACCGAAGTTGAAACCAAAATCCCATACTTCTTGTCTTTAAAATTATTCATAATTTCGGTTTTTTCTTTCGGCTTCATTTTGCCGTGAAGCATTGCCACTTTCAAATCCGGAAATACTTCCTCTGATAGTTTTTTATATTCTTCCTGAACCGCTTTCGCTTCGGCCCAGAGAACATTCATCTTGGACTGGCCGTTTTTACCCCTGACTTCTTTGGTCGGGTCGGCGAGTTCAATACGCGGGCAGATGACAAAAACCTGCCGGCCCGAATTTACTTCATTTCGGATAAATTTGTAAGCAGCCTTTCTCTGGAGAGGAGAAATTGTTTTTGTGATAATCTTTTGCCGGTTTTTCGGCTTCTCTTTGATTATGGAAATATCAAGGTCACCGTAGATGGTTAAGGATAAAGTGCGGGGGATAGGGGTGGCGGTCATGGATAAAAGATGAGGTACGATCTCTTTATTCCCCTCGGCCTGAGCTCGGGACGAAGGCTTAACTAATGCGGCTCGCTGGGCTACTCCAAATCTGTGTTGTTCGTCTAAAACTACAAAGGCGAGGTTTTTAAAATTAATATCTTTTTGTATCACAGCATGGGTTCCGATTATAATATCCACCTCGCCTCGGGCTATTTTGTTTTTCAGATTAATTTTTTCTACCTTTTGGCTATTAAATCTGGCCTCGGAACCGGTCAGGAGGCCGATATTCAAAAAATTATTGCCCAATAATTCCGATATTGTTCTGAAGTGCTGATTTGCCAAAACCTCCGTCGGAGCCATGAACACCGACTGATTTCCGTTTTTGGCAACCTGAACCGCTCCAATAAGAGCCACGACGGTTTTGCCGCTGCCGACGTCTCCTTCCATGAGCCGGTTCATGGGATATGTTTTTTCAAGGTCTTTTAAGATTTCCCAAGCCGCTACTTTTTGGTCTCTGGTCAGTTCAAAGGGCAGACGGGAGATAAAATCCTGAATAAGATCTTTGTCGAATTTAACCCGGACCGATTTTAGCTGATTAAGCTTTCTGCGCTCAAGAAGAGCTTTTAACTGGAATAATAATAAGTCGTCAAAAGCGAGACGTTCTTTTGCGGTTTCTGCTTCCCGGTTATCGGCGGGATAATGGATTTTATTAATAGCTTCGCTTAAAGAAAGAAAGTTGTGTTTTTTAATTATCTCGTCCGGTAACGGGTCCGGAGCTTCCATGTCCTTTAAAAGCGGTTTGATAAGAAAGCGCAGATATTTTGAAGTGACGCCTTCCGTCTCGGGATAAACCGGAATTAATCCTCCGGTATGAGTAAGTCCGCCGGCTGGCGGAGTAAAAGAATACTCATCGGTGGTTATCTTTTCATAAGTCGGACTGGAAAGGTACAGCCCGTGCTTATCTAAGTTGGCTTTCCCAGCCAAACTGACCAAGGTTCCTTCTTTCAAACTGTTTGCAATGAAGGGCTGATTGAACCAGACAACTTTTACGGCTCCGGTTTCGTCTCCCACCAAAGCGTTGGTTATAGACATTCTTTTAGGAAATATCATCCGGTTGCTCATTTTTAAAACTTCCCCCTGGATGTTTACTTTTTGGCCGGGCTCAATTTCCGAGATAGAGACAACCCGGCTGTAGTCCTCATAACGCGCGGGGAAATGCCACAGAAGATCTCTTACGGTATTTATGCCGAGTTTAGCGAGGCGGGGAGTGTTTCTTGGTCCTACGCTTTTTAGTTTTTCGATAGGTAGGGAGAGGTCTGTCATGTGGTTTACACTGAACTTGTTGAAGTGCCGATATTTTAACACTTACCGGCTAATTTTAAAAGCACCCCGACAAGTCGGGGTGCTTTTAAAATCTAATGTCCCCTCGGTAGGAATCGAACCTACATCAGAACTTCCGCAAAGTTCCGTCCTATCCATTGAACGACGAGGGGATTACAATCCTATTTTCCTGCTTATGAGGTCTACCAGCGATTTTTCATGCTCTCTTTCAGCAACGAAGTTTATCATTAGCGACCGTATCTCTACCGGGTTTTGATTTTCGACAGAAACTTTAACATACGGCATATACCATTTTCTGGCTTCTAAACTTAATTCTTTCGGACTGTTTGGTTCGTAGTCCAGCCAAAATGATTTTAAATCTTTATAGTAATAAGCGTGGTCGTCTATCGTTACGCCGGCATGGCTTACAACAATTTTGGACAGGGTCGGTTTTTTATTGGCGTAAAGGACAATTACCAAAGAAGAAAGAATAAGGAAAATGGCGGTCAAGGTATCCATGCGGTAGAAGAACATTGCTCCGGCTCCGCAGAATAAACCGATTACAATCAAAGTGAGATATTTTTTCTGGGGGTTGTAGTAAAACGACGGCGCCTCCCACTCTATCTTTCTGGTTATCTCAACAGGCTTTCCCGCAATTGTCGTTGCCGGGGCTTCTTCGATTTTTTTAGGTTTCTCGGATTCAACCCCAAAAGACTCCGTCTTAATTGGCGCCATTTCTTTTTTTTCAGCCTTTTTTCTTAAATCAATAATTCGGGTCATTGGCGGAGGAGGTGGGATTCGAACCCACGGGCCCCTTTCGGAGCAAACGGTTTTCAAGACCGTCCCGTTATGACCGCTTCGGTACTCCTCCATATTTTTCTTCCATAAATCTTCTATGTTTGTTGTAATGTTTTGGATTTGATGATCCAATTTCTTTAAAATAACGGGATACTTGTTCTTCTTTACCTAAACAAACATTAAATCGATTTCTTTTTTTTGCATTAAATCCAAATTGTTGTAATTTAGTCCTTACAAATTCTAATAGGGGAATTGAACGATTTGTGAAATTAATTACACAATTACAGTATACCTTATTTTTGTACGGATGTTTTTCGATGTAGAAAGAACCATCTGTATCGATAAGCCCTCTGATACAATATTTTGACAACCTATCGTCTTCTTGAATCCATTGTGGAACTCCGAGCTGCTGCTTCACCTTGTTTCCAATGAAAAGTCCATTGTCAATGAGAAATTTTACAAGTTTAGTTCTGGATATCGTTAAGTCCCAAACAGACCCCTGATTATAAAACGAAGGTGCTATTCCAAAAAGTCGCTTTGATAAGCCAGATACGTAGTGGGCATATTCTTTGTCGTCACGTTTATTTAGAGTAATTGAAACTTGTCTTTTGGTGATACAACCATCTCCGAGCAAAATGCCCACGAACTCTGCAAGCCCATGGTCTTGTTTCGGTTTTTTTATATATCTTGTTACAAAATATTTATTTTCATTGAATTTTCCTTTTTTATTCCACCATTCATGCCACTTTTCTTTTCGGTACTTCTCGTTAACCGGTACGCGTCCATATTTTCTTAGTACGGTGGCCCACCCCCTTTTAGCGCCAAGCCCCGTATACCAAAAAGGTTCTTTAATCCGTACATAATGAGGCATTTTTGTTCCAAGTTTTTTGCATACAATCTTTAAGGCGGGCAGAGACATGGTATATTTTTCTCGCCTCCAATCGCTTAAAGTTCGGATATGGATTTTCAAAGATTTGGCCAAGGCAGGGGTTTTTATATTTAACCTCTTTATTACAAGATTAATTAATTCACTCTGCTTTCCCCTGGGGAGAGATACTCGTTGAAAATATGAATACCGCTCAGCCATGCTTCCACGTTATCAAAGATTCTGATTTACAGCAAGTTGCGTTTTGGGCGAATTTTATCTAACCAATTTACTCAAGATTGCCGCCGGTTATTTTGTAAGCGTTGACTCCTTTCGATATTTCGCTAAGAAGAAATGCCCCCAAAACTTCATAAGCAAGGAATTGTACGGCGGGGGACACTTCCCGATGCGCAAAGAATCCTATCAGGAGCATAGACAAGAGAGAAATCCACCATACATAAACAAACATTTCTCCCGGCTTTATTCCCATTTTTACACCGGTCCAGCGCGATGTTTCTTTATGAACAATGTAAACGCCCAAAAGTATGATATAACTTGTCACCATCGCTTCCGAAAGCTTGTATTTCGAGAAAAAATCCACCCAGCTTAATACAAGCAGAATTCCGGTCCAAATCAAAAGGAACTTGAACAGGAGATTTTTGACCGACGACAGTTCAACTCTATAGCGTTTGGCTATTATCTGATTCTCCATATCTCAATATTAGCACTTTTTAAGAAGCATTTCCAGAGCTTTTGAAGCACAAATTGTTACCGCTTACGATAAAATATCAATTTTGGCGGTGTGTCACGGCCTAGAACTGACCGTTCAGAGGTGTTATTAGGCTTTTTGAGGTCTTTCCAGAGGACGGTTTGAGGTGTCTCAGTCGGGGTCTGGGTTTGATAAATAGATGGATTTATAGTAATATTTTCGTTAATCAGGGTACTTTAAATAAGGGGTTTGCGTGACTGGACAAAAAGAAAATAGACCTGCTAATATCGAAAAGTTTAGAGAAGAACTTCGAGAACTTGGTTTTCCTGGACAATTAATTGAAGAGTTCGTAAGGGTCAGAGGGCTTGGATTGCCAGAACCATCGCCTCATTTGTATCGAGGATTAGAAAAACATTTTAACTTCCTGCGAGAGAACCTTCTCTTGAGCCTTGTAAAGATGTGTGTAGGTAGAAGAATAGGAAAAAGATTTAAAACCTCCGAAGATGCTGCGAGACATATGAAAGTATGCCTGGAATGCAAAGCAGAAATAATTAACTTGACAGAAAGACTTAAGCAAGAGTTTGGCCTAATTGCCGAGTAGCCCGAAAACAATCGGGCTTTTTAATTTTATCGAGGCCTCTCGATCCCTCGATAAAAAATGTTGACTGCGGTGTGTATTGAACAAAGTTCGACTGCATTTCGAGCTGAACCCTGATGACCAATGATGCGCGCCTCGTCCGCTCCCTTCGGTCGCGGAAGCAAAAACCAAAAATTTTCCTTACCTTTCTTCTTTTCTTCGGCGGGGGGTGTGGGGGGAGCCGACAAAAAATGGAAAGGAAATTTTTGGTTTTGCTTCGCCGCTACAGACTACGAAATGAACATTTGCATTATATCATTTGTGGTTCTTTGGAGTTGTTCATTTCTCCGTCCTTGCGGCGAGACGAGGCGCTTCCTCTCCATGTTTAGTGGTAGCTTGAAACCTTTGTGGCTTCGTTTACTGGTCGTGGTAACTCAAAGAATATGGATTGTGCTAAGGCACAAACAAATCTGTATGTACTTAACCCACCCTCCTGTTCGCGCACAACTCTCCGCCGTTTTTAGGAGATATTATAAAACGGCGGGGATTGCTCCCTTGAATCGGAACGAAAAGAACGATTTCAAGTTTTCCTTTGGCGGCACATTCTAAACCAAGTCCTTTTTCTTCTCCTCAAATTCTTTTTTATCAATCTCGCCTTTGGCGTATCGTTCTTTCAAAACCTCAAGTGCGGATTTCTCGTGATTGCCGCGCGATTGGCTTGTGAGCCATTTGATAAGCGCGACGATGCCAGCGATTATCAAGACCCACCAGAGGGTCATAAAAATCCAGCCGAAACCGCCAAAAGGTCCGAATCCAAAATTCATCATATTGTTTGTTGAATTATTACTGCCAAAGGGAGACGACCACCCTCCCCACATCATATTCATCATCGGCATCCAACCGCTGCTTCCGGCGGGGAAGGCCGCCGATGTATCGCAACCGGAGAGCCGTTTGCCCATAACAATATGGATTTGTTCTTCGCCTTCCTCGCCGTGCGTCTGTATCATCATCGCATTCATTGCCGCGTGCGAATCTCCAGCCATTTGCCCCATAAAGTATTCACCGAGAACCCCGAATTGCTCATCGCTCAAATTCTCGCACGCGACTTCTTTGGCTTGAAGTTTCCTCCAAAGTTCTTTGCCTTCCTGTTCTTCGCGATTAGTATGCTCAACGACTTCGTTCCAATCCGCCGAAGAATTAGAAAATCCGCCCATCATTTGTGCGTTTACATTGACGGCGAACGAGCCAATAACAACTGCCGCAAAAATTGTGAAAATAAGTTTTTTCATATTTATTGAGTTAGCCGAAAACTAAAACCTTATCTGAACTCTCGACCATTTTAAGCAAGTCGGACATGGTGGCAACGGGGCAAATCCTGCTTTTTTCCTTGCCGCGCACTTTCAGGCAAGTGCCGCAAGCGTAAATTTGACCTTTCAACTCTTTGAATTCCACCACTTTTACCGAAACATCAAAATCTTTGCTGTCGGGGATAGTCTCAAGTTCTGACCCCTCGCTCATCAAAAAGATTTCAACTTGGTGGTCAGCTTTAAGCGCAGTAATACCGAAACGGAATGTATTCCATGCGTGCTCTGGTTTGTTGGATTGTAAAATGATTCCAAGTTTCATGATGCTGGTTTATCGACAGAATCAAGTTAATTTTCAGTGCCCGGCCGCGGTCGGCATGTCTTCAGTTCCGTCAAATACTTCTTTATTTTTATCCCCAGCCACCTCAAGCACTCCCCACGCGCCGCGATCTAGTCTCGAAAGGGCGTGATCTACGAGAATATATTTCCCCGGCACTTCCAGTCTAAAATCAGTGATCGCCGCACCACCTGCTGGAACCAGCGTTGTCTGGACATTCTTGAACAACGCGCCTCCGATGGAGGCTTCGGGGTATACAGTATCAAAAATTTCGCCGATGACGTGAAATGATGAGATGAAATTGACGCCGCCGTTGCCGATAAAAATTCTCACAGATTCTCCGACGTTCGCCTTCATGTTGCCAACCAATCCCTTAGTTTTGCCGTTGAAGACAACATACTCCGGATGTCCATCGAGCATTTTCTTGGCGTCAAAAATTTGCAATCCTTTTTTACCCAAACCTCCGGTGCTGTAAAATTCTCCCTGCATGACGTAAAATTCCCGATCAACTTTGGGCAAACCTTCTTTTGGTTCAACTAAAATCAAGCCGTACATGCCGTGAGCGTCATGAGTGGCGACATTGGGATGGGCGCAGTGATAAACATAAAGACCTGGATTCAGAGCCTTGAACGTCATAGTTTTGGATTCTTCGGGGGCGATATTCGTGAGTACCGCTCCGCCACCGGGGCCGGTAACTGCGTGAAGGTCAATGTTGTGATGGTGAATGCTGGAAGGATGGTTTTTCAATGTCAACTCAACCGTGTCTCCCTCACGGACGCGTAAGAAAGGCCCCGGCACCGTGCCGTTGAATGTCCAGTAGTTAAAAGAGATGCCGGGAGCCATTTCGGCTATGACCTCCTTGGTTTCCAATTCAATTTTTACTTGTTCCGGCGAAGTACGCGTAATTGGTGGAGGCACATCATTGGGGTCGCGCGCAATGGAAGCAACTCGTTCCATGCCCCCTGACTTCGCAAAAAACATGGCAACATTTTTAAACGGGAGACCAGGTCCGTCAGCGGGTCCAAATGTTTTCAAAAAGAAAGGATATTGCAATCGTTCCGGAAATGCATAGGGCATGAAAAGAAAAAGTGAGATTCCAACGAGAATTACTGAAAAAACGGCGGCAATCTTCCACGAATGGAACTTGCGGATAATCCAGAAAATAAAGAGTCCCGCGGCAATAAAAGAAATTACCAAGCCAAAGACTTGAATGAGTACGAATTTAATGAGTGAAAGAATTTCCATAGTTTGATTAATGTTATTATACTAAATCTTCCATTGGCACGCCTAATGCCTTGGCGATTTCTGGCGGAGACGGGAGGATTCGAACCTCCGATACCGTTTCCGGTATACCGCATTTCGAGTGCGGCCTATTCAACCACTCTAGCACGTCTCCGTGTGTTAATTTAAATTATCACTTTGTTTTATTAAGCGAAAGCCCCTCTCACGAGAGAGGGGGTGGTGGACCGAGAGGGTATCGAACCCCCGACCCGCTGATTAAAAGTCAGCTGCTCTGCCACTGAGCTATCGGTCCACGAATGGGCGGGTGGTGGCGCTGGTCGGACTCGAACCGACACGGAGTTGCCTCCAAGGGATTTTAAGTCCCCACGGTCTGCCAATTCCACCACAGCGCCACAAGAGTTGTCAAAGAGTGGTGGGCCCACCTGGACTTGAACCAGGAACAGACCGGTTATGAGCCGGCGGCTCTAACCATTGAGCTATGGGCCCACTCAAGCCGCGCATTCACGGCTAACATTATTATAGCAGATAATGTGTTATTGGTCAAATTTGTTTAACGGGTTGTTTATAACCTTCTTTGCCGTTGAAACATCTATTGACTATAATGCATGTAGTAATTAACTGCTTGTTGTTTTGATTTTAAACCCAAGACACAAGAATAAATAATGGGAAAATATTTTTGGATATTGGCGGGATTGGCGATTATCGCCGTTGTCTATTTTTGGGGAGGGAAGTGGGCAGGTCAATATACCGGAGTTGAAACAACAACATCTCCAAGTCCTGTTGCGGAAACGACGGCCAAGCCGGTCAAGAAAGGCGCTACGACTGCTCCGACTAAAAGCTATAGCGATGCTGTTAAGGAATATGAGGGCAGGAGGATACAATTTGATGAACGTTGCCAAGTGGTTCCCCAAAGCCCTACCTATAAAAACGGAACAAGCGTTATGCTGGATAACAGGTCGGCAAGCGCAAGAACGGTTATGGTCGGAGGAACAAAATACGACTTATCCGCCTTTGGTTACAAAGTAATCACTTTGTCCGGTTCGGGTCTTCCCAAGGAATTGGCTGTAAGCTGCGGTTCATCGGGTAACGTCGGAAGGATTTTGCTCCAGGCCCAAATTTTACAGTAATAGTAATTGTGGCATTAAAAATGTCCCCGCTTAGCGGGGACATTTGGTTTTATGTCAAAGGAATTAAGCGGCTGAACCTATCAAGCATTTCATTCATGCCGGGGCGGTCAAAGGCATTCTCCGGCGTGTTAATTTCCGGTTTAGTTTTTCCTTCGGCCATCATTTCGGCGATGATTGCGGTTGTAAATCCTGTCGTTCTCTGCATGGCGGTAAGGCCTGTTTTTTCGTCAAAGAGATCAAGAAGGGACACGGACTTTTTTGCTGAACCATTTTGAGCCGTTACCGTCATCCAAACCAAATCCGGATTTTCGGCATTGACGGGAATAGTCAGATGTTCTTCAACTGTTCTTTTGAACTCGTTTTCCGGAATGTTTTTGAAGAATTCTGCAAAGCCGGGCCAGCGCACGGTCTTCTCGGCAAAGTATTTCACGCCCCAACCGCGGAATGAATCGGCGGCAAGAGATGCCCCTGCTGTAACAAATGATTCAATGCGCCCTTTGAACGTGCCGGAAAAACGCCGTAATTCGGGTACGTCTATCTGGCTATAGTCGTGAAACGGCTTTACCCATTTGATCTCGCCTCCGGACAGAATCGGCGCCGGGTCGTAGCAAATATGTTTCAGTCCCTCCGGATGAAAAACTTTTTGATAGAAGGTTGGCGGCCGCGGTTTTTGGGGGAGTCCGCCTACTAAAATCTCAATGGTCTCTGCTCCGCCCAGATCATGCATCAGTTTTTTTGCGATAACGATTCCCAAACCCGGCATCAGCCCGCAATCGGGGACTACCGATACATGCATGCCGGGATATTTTTTGTTTAGTTCCAGCATTTGAGTTGTAACTTCTACAACACCGCCAAGGTCGCAGAAATGTACTCTGGCTCTGATAGCTTCTTCAGCGAGCCCAAGATTATATTTGGCCGGAAGGGCGCTGATGACTACGTCAAAAAATTTAAACAGCCGGACAGTATTAGGATTTCCGACTCGGAATTTTATCGACATGCAGCCGTAACGATTTTTTCCAGACATTCTGGTTAAGGAATCGCTGACAGCCATTGCTGTTTTTAGATTAACATCCGCGATAGCGACGAAGTTGTCGGGATTTTTGAGGAGAGCATAAGCGATTGCCTTGCCTACACCGGTGCCGAGTACCAGATATTTTGGGCCCATTTTTCCTTCAATTTCAACGAACTTTGCGCTTAAACTACTCCTGTTTTGCCGTTTTGGCAATGTGAGCAGGTGTCTTTATGCATTCCCCCGACGGATGTAGAAAAATAAAAAACCCCGTCATAATAACGGGATTAATCGACTATTAATTTCCCCGGATTCATAATGTTGTTTGGGTCGTGAATTTTCTTTAGTGTTCGCAACTCTTCATGGCGTTCCGGGTTAGATATTTTCCAGAAACGCAGTTTTTCTAAGCCAATGGCATGGTGGTGTTCGATTTGACTGCCAGCAGCAACACAGGCGGCCAAAGCTGAATCTCGAGCGGCGTCATATAATGCTATGTTTTTTTCTTTGCCGTCCGCTCTGCCGACGTAAGTTATATAAAGACAAGCACCCGATCGGCTCAAATGAGAAATATGCGCGAAACAAAGCGCATACGGACTGACTGCTTTTCGAATGGTATCGTAGGTTTCAGGCATTTTTTTCCAGGTTGCCCAAAAATCCAATGTATTCACGAAGGCGCCGGCATTAAAAATTTCTTTCAGTTTTTCGTCATTCAGGGCAAACCGCTTTTCATACCATATGCGTGCCGGTTTCTCGCCCAAGCTTTTGGCACCGCAACGAAGTAAAACACTGTGGACCGAATTAAATTCTTCAGTGGCCGTGGAGTTGCTGCTATCTGTTACCAAGATAAGCAGCGGTTTCATTGTTTTTAGTTTTTCCATCTTATGTGCCAGGCGATTGATCAACGGGGCGTAACGCAGGGCCGCGACCATTTTCCGCGATGTTCCCCGGCTTTTTTCTTTTGGAAACGCCAGTATCGCGTCTAAAGCGTCATAAAGGCGCAAAACATTAGGTTTTAGCCCCTCCTCGGCAATTTTTTCCAATGCTTTGATGCCATCAGCGAAACTGTTAAAGCTATAGGCACAAAAATACCGTTTTTCTGGAAGCGGGCAGATGCGGAAAACAGCTTCGGTAAAAACACAAAGCGTTCCTTCGCTGCCGATATATTTTTTTGCTTCTTTTCCGGGCATTCTTCGGATGTCACCATTTGGGAATACTGCCTCTATCTCAATGACCAAATCGTCAATGTCCCCATATTTTGTGGATTCTTGGCCGGATGAACGCGTGCCAAGCCAACCGCCGACCGAAGAAATACTCAATGAAGCCGGGAAGTGTCCGAGCGTAAAAGCCGGAGTTGCGCAATTTAAGGATTTCTCCAGAAGTTTGCCATTTACGCCGGTGCCCGAAATTATACACAATGCCGCCTCACAAATGCAGATACGATCAAACCGTCGCATATCCATCGTTATTGCCGGTTGATTTGGCACTACTGCGCCGCAAACTCCGGAACCCGCACCATAAGGAATAACCGGAATCTTATTTGCATTAGCAAAAACCAGAATTTTAGAAACATCTTCCGCGGTTTCCGGTTGAACCACTATTATTGCCAAACTTTCCGAATTTTCCAAGAAAAGCCGCGGCCACTTGTCTTTGGTTAAGGATTGGCGCAAATCATTTTCATCAGAAACCTTGTCTGCACCCAGAATTGTTCGCAATTTCTCGCACAAATCTGCCGTATCAACCATTGAAGCTGGTGCTAATTCAGGTGAAACTGCATAGGTTTTCTTAAAAATCGCGAGTCCGCGCCGGTTGGCAAAAACCTTTTTGGGCCAATGCCAAAAAAACGCTCCGACCAAGTATATCCAGGCCTTCATCTGCCTCTTCAAACGCCAAGTGCTCGGCTGAAAATTTTCCACCAACACTTTGATCCGCTTGTATTCCTTCGGTTGCAATGAGATTTTTTTTAAATCAGGCATCCGATAAGCATGGAGTTCGTTTTGCCAACTATCCATCTGTAAAAATCCGCCAAGCTGATTTACTATTCGGCTGGCCATCAGATGATATTCGGACATTTTTCCGGAAAAAACAGAAATTGCTCCGGGTAATCCCTCGTTTTCGTGGGAAATAATTTGGAAATCCCTGGAGATTTTTTTGGGAACCACCGGTTCGTCCGGCAAGGCCCGGAGCGCTACCGTTGCGCCTATCAACCGTCGCTGGCCGGTTATCCCTGGAAGTACTTTTTCTACAGCATCCAAAAGAGATTTTCTTTCTTCTGGTCGGACAACTAAAATGTCCGGGTCAGGGTTTAGCACAGCGTCATCGGTGGGACCAACCAATGTGGTTTTGCCAAGCTGGGAAATAAGAATGTGCGCGTTTGGGCCGATTTTAGAAGTTAATCCGTAAGGAGCAAGTTGCCCTTCAAAGAGCAAATGTACGCCCCTGGTTGGCCGCAGGGCTAATTTCAGGCCCAATAAGCCGGCTACTCTATCAGCCCACGGACCGGCGGCATTGACCATGGTCTTGGTTTCTATGGTTCTTTTTCTTCCATCCAAAAATACTTCCAAAGCAAACTGACCGGATTGACAATGACGGATGGTTTTTACCTCGGCATTTTCTAAAACTTCCGCTCCTCGACTTTTCGCGGCCTTGACATGTTCGCTTACCAAAGCGACCGGATCTATCAGCCATTCGTCAAAAGTTAATCCTTCAACAACATTCATGCTGATTCCGGGAATTAAAGCGCGGACATCGTGCCGGGAAAGACGTACATGGGGCATCCCGCCCTTTAACGGCTGGAATCGGTCATAAAGTTCCAAATACGTTTCCGCGAATTCTGTAATCCATCTTTCTTCCTCAAAGATGGGCATAATGAACACTTGCCGCTTTAGCAAATGAGGAACCATTCGGATGATCAAACCACTGTCTCTGCAAGATGCCAGCGCGGTATCTATATTGTAAGAAAGATAACGCAACCCCCCGTGGATTAATCGGCTGGAACCGGCAGTCGTCTGCCGCCCGCACAGATTTTTTTCTAAAAGTATGACCGATAATCCGCGCGCAGCCGCATAACATGCGGTAGCCGCGCCGTTTATTCCGCCGCCGACGATGGCAATATCGTATATTTTGCTCACTGCCAACTCCCTAAATTTAAAAAAACTTTCTTTGAAAGTAGCGATAATTGGGATGAGCGTCAAGCTAAGCGGTTAAGCCGTTGATTAAATTCGCGTTTTTATGTTAGGTTACAGGCGTTGTTTGACAACTTAAACAAAGAAAGAGGCAAACCAAAATGCAGGAAAAACTTCGTGTTGCGGTTACCGGTTCGTCCGGTTATCTTGCCCAGGGGTTGTTGGCAAAATTGAAAGAAGACCCGAGGGTGGAATTTATTCTGGGGCTGGATGTTAAGCCCCCGACCCTGGGGCTGGAAACAGAATTTATTCAGTGGGATGTACGATATGACAGCCGAAAACTGGCAGAAGTGCTTAAAAAATACGACATCAAAGTCGTTCTGCATCTTGCCTGGATGTTCAATCCTCAACACGATGAACAGACGACCAAAGAAATTGATATTCTTGGAACTCAAAATGTTTTCCTTGCTTGCCAGCTTGCCGGAGTAAGGCGAGTTGTTTATACAAGCAGTACGACTGCTTATGGTCCATGGCCGGATAACACGGAAAGTCCGGTAAATGAAGATTATCCGCGGCGCGGTCACCCGACCTACCAGTATTCTCGAGATAAGGCGATCGTAGATAATTGGGTGCTGAATTTTATCAAAACCAGCGCTATGGAATTTATTATTTTGAGAGCGGCAATTGTTTTCGGACCGCATACCAATAATATTGTGACTTATGTTGCCGAACTGCCCGTTATGTTCCGCGTTCTTGGTTATGATCCGCCAATGCAATACGTAAGCGAGGAAGACATGGGCAAAATTTTATACGAAGCGATAGTCCGGTATGGATTGCATGGCGTTTATAATGTTTCCGGCGACGGCGTCCTCCGGTATAGCGAAATCTGTAAATTAACCGGAAAACCGACGTTGGCACTCCCTGCTTGGGTGCTTTATCCGGCAGTTACGCTTCTCTGGAAATTGCGGTTGTTAAAATTCCCGGCCGGCCTGCTGGATTTTATCCGCTACCCCTGGGTGGCAGACACCGCCCGGCTTAAAAATTATTTTATGTTCGTTCCCCGCAAAACTTCTCGCGAAGCGTTTCTGGAATACGTTAACAGAAGGAAATAAAAAAGAACCCCCCGATTAGGGGTCTTATTTTATTAAACCTGGGGCTAAAATCCGAGCGCCTGCCTGCCGGTAGGCAGGTAAGCCCGCGGAGGCTTACGATAAGAACACTCAAAACTTTGGCACCGCTGTTTTCTTTGAATTTCTTTTCTTCAAATTTCGCTTGAGATAGTTTGCCACTAACTCCATCGGCAGTTTACCAGAGTCCACTTTCCACGGTTCTGGTTTGATTTCTTCTGTGCCTTGATACATTTCTTCTGCCCCGAATCTCTTAACTTCACCGCCCAAATCATGGGTTACAAAACATTGTGACCTTTTTCCATAAGTAATCCGCAAGCGTTCCTCGCTACGAACACTATCGGCACCCAAATTCCAAGTTGAACATCTTGATTTGGTAAGTTCAGCAGTAAAGTTCCTTGTCTTTAACTCGTGAACACTACCATCTTCTCGATAACCACTACTGAAAGTGCCATCTCTTTGGCTATCGTATCCATCAAGTTTACGGACAAATTTGCCCTTCTTTAATACCAATGAACTAAGCCCCTCGCACAGTTGAACAACATCCACCTTCTGAGTCTGCATCGTCTTTCTCCTTGTCAAAAATCAAAGTGATTATATATTATCACATATTTCTAATAAGTCCAGCACGGCTGATTTATCAGAATAAAAAGGCCGAGTATTAGTCGGCAAACTCATCAAGTGTCAGTTAAGGATAAGTACCTTACCAGAACCACCACAACTGGTACAAGTTTCCTCATGATCTTCTAACCATGCCAATGCCGAAAATTGAGGATTGCCAGCACCAACATTCAATTTATCTGCACCATTGCAATGTTCTCACTTCTTTTCAAGTGGCCAAAGTTCAACAATATCGCCCCAGTAAAGATCTTCGACCCTGTCTCCGAGCTGAACCCTGACCTTATTAGCTTCGTGCAAAGCATCCAGCACCATCGGATCGTCGTCTTGGGTATCTTCTCTCAAAACAAGCAACTGCTCACGAAAGATAAGACCACAGAATACAGCCTCTTCTGTAATCTGACCAACACCTACACCCAAGTGGACTTTCTTGCCTGCAAGTCCGGCCCACTCTTTGGGAGTAAGCCCAAAAGCATCCTGAACGTTCTTTACTGTTTGCATTCTGTCTTCTTTTTCAACGAACAAAAAGCGTGCCAAGATATTAGCACGGTTTAAGCCATTCGTCAATCCGATGTTGCGGGGAGGCGGAGAAATTAGAACCTGCAAGAAGGTGGTTGAAGCGGTTTGGAGATACTATTTAGACCAAGAAAAAGCCGACTTTTAGTCGGCGCTACTTATAAAACATCGTTTCTAAACATTAACTTCAGACTAGCTACTTTTTCGTCTGAAGAATTATCTTCGCTTTCAACTATATTCTTAATCGCATTCATCGCTTTTTGGTGGGCTGCTTCTCGAGCTGAATGTTCGGCTGCCCTACTAAGAGAACTGATTAGGTCTACAATAACGTAAATTGCGAAACAGACATATATTAGATTCATAAACTACCCTTTTTAGAGAACTAAAACTGTTGTCTAAAATACAATATTACCAGCCTGGTGTCCAGCGGTTCTTTATTCCTGCTCCCTTCCAACAAAATAACCCAGATTTTACTGGGTTATTTTTCATGTTGCGGGAGGTGGAAATGGGATTCGCCTCCAGCTCTCGCGTTCTTCCGAACGCTCGGCCATAGGCTTGCCTCACGGTAATTTTCGCCCATTGCGAAAATTACATCGTTCCGGCTTTCGAATCCCACCCGGAAGCCGAGCAGTCGGCTTCCTCTCTCGCCAACATATGCGAGAAATATAAACGGCTCACATATGTGAGCCGTTTATATTTTCGATGTTGCAGAGTTAGGTCTTCGTTGGCATTTATTGATACCGAGCATTCGGGAGATTTATGGGTTTGCTACCCAATGAAAATCTGATATTGGATCCGGCAACCTTATCTATTGTTAAATTAAACACAGTTTACTATTATTCAAAAATGACAAAAACTCCAAAAAAAGATTTAACCAAGAGAATGACGCCAAAAAGACTTCAGAATAAGATACTTAAAAGATTAGAACCCATAGAAAGGATGAGTTTTATGGAGAGATGCGGGATCTTTATGGGTAAAGTTCAGATCGTTGAAGCCGCTCTTAAGGGCCTTCTTAATAGGGGGTATGGATATGAACAAGAGAGAATGGAAAGATGGACGCTTGGAAGAGTAATAGCGGAGCTTAAGGGACAAGGGCTTCGTGGAGATTTTGTCCTTGTCTTGGAAGAATTGTTAGTATATAGAAATACCATAGCTCACGACCTCGTGGCTTACGACGCCATTACCAGAAAAATTCTCGGACCTAAATCTAAGGGATTTTCTTGGCCGTGGAGATTTCTATCGAAGGGTTTATATCAAGTTGAATACACTATCCAAGTATATGATTTTTTATCAACAAATGATTATTTTTGAGTATAATTCGACCCCGCCTAAATAAGTGTTTGTAAAATAAGTAGAGCTATCGATTTTGTGAGTAATATCCACACTTTTAAACCCTATTGCCTTTCTTGTATAGTATGATATATAAGTAGATATGAACAGCCCAAATAACAAATTAGCCGAAGATATTAACAGTAAGGCCCGAGTTTTCGTCCAAAATCAATTGACGATTTCTGAAGCTAGACTCAAGGGATATGTTTTCGAAAGACCTAATTGGGCATACCCAAAGAGGTTTGCTTATTATCGAGTTGAAAAATATATAAAAGATTTTTTACTTAGAAAAATAAGGGAAAGGTATGTTGCCATTCCCGGTCTTAGTGGAACAGGTAAGACGACGATTTTAGCTCAAATATTTATGACTTTTAGAAATAGATTAAAAGATAGACACATACTGTATATCTCGCTTGAGCAGGCAGCAACAGCTGGGGCCTCTCTTCAAGATGTTTTTGATGCTTACGAACATATACTTGGTATAAGCTTTGAAAAACTCGAAGACCCCATCCTCCTTCTTATAGATGAAGTCCATCAAGATAAAGATTGGACAAGAACAATAAAGAGTCTGTACGACAGAACAACAAAGATTTTTGTCGTATTTAGTGGGTCTTCAGCGGTTTCCATACAGATAGAAAAATATGACCTTGCCAGAAGAACATTTTTTGAAAAACTATACCCCTTAAGTTTTTGTGAGTTTTTAATGCTGAAAAATAATCACTTTCCAGACAAAAAACTAAAAGAAGAACTTAAAGAGGCCCTATACTTCTCTCCTTCTGCTAAGGAAGCTTATGAAAAACTTAACAGACTCTCAGAACGAGTTAATGCCCAGTGGAAGGTTATTGACAGAAATGATGTTAGTTTGTATCTGGATACAGGAACCTTGCCATATACCTTAAAAAGTAAGCTCGCTGACCAAGTAAAGATTTTAGAAACGGTAAGCCAGATGATGGACAAGATTATTAATACCGACATTCAACAAATAGGACGTTTTGATGTGAATACTCTTAGCAAGATTAAACCCTTACTTTTTGTTCTTGCAGATACCAATACAATGAGCGTCAATAGGTGCAGTGAAGCTCTTGGTATTACAAATGTAACACTAAACTTAATTCTTGATACCCTAACTCAGGCCGAGTTAATTATAAGAGTTCCGGCTCTAGGTTTAGCAGGAAAGATAGCTAGAAAAGAAGCTAAATATCTCTTTATGACCCCGGCAATTAGGGTCGCCCTGTCTGTCATTACCGGTTCTGATGGAACAACTATGATGCGAAGAGGTTATCAGCTCGAGGATATTGTCGGCCTCCATTTCTATAGAGAGTTTGTGGCGCCGGGATTTGGCCTTTTGGCTTATGATAGGACTCAGGGTGGCGCAGACTTTATACTCAGCATCCGGGGTAATGGTAAAATAGCGTTCGAAGTCGGCCTAGGTCATAAAAGCGGAAAACAAGCTAATGCAACTCAAAAACGAGTAAAAACTAAGTATGGTGTTACGATTTCAGATAGTGCGCTCTTGTTAGATGAAGACAATAGCTCTCTCCACTTACCGTTAGACTATTTTCTTCTCATATGATGAGCTACTAACTTTCTACGCTGGTTATGCTTTGTTCTTCAGGTGTGGAGCTTAATTCGGCTTGAGTTTCCACGAGTGCTTCTATAAAAAATTTTCGAAGTTTTAACTTTGTTTCTTGGTCCATATTATTTATTCGCCCCAGATTTCGGCGATTTTAATTTAATAAGCTGACGATTTTTTTTATTGCGAGTACCCATTCTTCCCATTCTGTCCATTCTTTTCCGCCAAGCATATTTTGCTTCTAGTGTATGAACGGGGCAATTATCATCTTTGCAACCCGAATAGAGACATTTTCCACAACTAGGCATATCACATCCGTGTTTAATTTCCATTTTTTTGATCCATATTTTTTATTTAATGACGTCTTCTGATATTGTTTGTATGTTTTTTAATTCTCTCCCAAATTTGGAATCAAAAAGTTGGCTGGCTTCATCAATTTCAGCAAAGTATTTATCAGTTAAGCGTGTCAGTATATATCTGGCTTCTGGATCCGTAACATTTTTTGCACTATTTAAAAGCTCTCGAATTGTCCGCATTTTGTCGCTACAAAGCTTTAGGTGTTCTTTGAAGATTTGGGCAAAGGTTTTCATAACTCTATTTGATATTGACCCCATATTAGCTTGTGATATGCTTGATTTATCAATACTTCTGACATCAGAAAGGATTTGCTGAGGAACCGTCTTTGCAGACGAGTTTAATGGAGGAACGTCCGCCCTCCCAGAAATATCTACCAGTTTTGTATGGGTTTTATTATCTATACGAAACACTGAAACCACTTGATTTCCATCAGGTGTTTTTGTTATTTCAAGAACTACTCTTTTGGCTTTTTATATTTAGCCCTTCGCAGTTTCTCTATCACATAAGCTTTCCTCAATAAGTTTAAAGCGTATATATACATACCAAAATAAATAAGAATGGGTGTAACGCTTGATTCGAACCCACCTTGTTCATTGTAGTTATTTCCGATATAAACTGCCACGTTTACAATCGTTAGAACACCGGCATATATCCCGGCGATAATCATCGCCGATCGACTTCCTTTCTTAGCAAAATAAATCATTGGTAAAATTAAGATTGCCAAAAATGATCTATACCAAAAAGTTATAACAAAAATAATACATAAAGCAACCGCCGACTTTCCCCTTAAGCTCTGGCACCACTCAGTAGAATTATACCCCTCTACTTCATTTTTAATTTCATCGCTGATCATATTTTTTTATTAAATATTTTATCAATCCTATTATTCGTTTGTTTTTCTAATTCTCCTGGTTTTCCACCTAACGCTTCATCAATAATACCCATATCGGCTGTTTCTAAGTAACGCGAGTTATCTTTTCTGTAAAAATCCAACCATTTTAAATAATTGTCCGAGTAACGGGAAAATAACCAAACCATTTTCCATAAAGACATCAAAAGTGCTAAGCAAGCTCCGATAAATAGACTTATGGAAAAACCAAACGAATATTTAATAAAAAAATAGTAAGCAAGTGTCAAAATTATAGATGCAATTGCACTACACACTAATACGGTTATAATACATTTTTTTAATACGGGTTTATGTTTGATAATATTTTTTCGCCCAAGTTTTATTGTTGCTGGAATATCAAATAGTAACGGAACAAAAATATTAGCGAACAGGTAAAAAAATACAACGAAAGAAATTGCTATAACAAATGTTGCTATTATCATTGTCATATTATTAGATACACAAAACCCGCCGCTAGGCGATGGCTTACGCCACCTACCACCCTTTCGGATGATAACCACTGCTGGTGCTCCTAAACGACGGGTTTAGTGTCCAGCAGTGGTTTTTATGCCATACCCATAGCGAACTATGGGGTTAGGTCATTACTATTTGATTTTATGCTTAAACTGTAACAGAATTAAGGCAAAAATTAAAGGCCTCGTCAGCTATTATGAAAAACAAACGGTTGCCCAAAACAGAACAAGAACTCTTTCGTGTTTTTCAAATTGGAACTTATAGATTACTGAGAATGATTATCACAAACAAAGACAGGTTTATGCAGAAAACCAGGGAATTAGATTCCAAATACGGAATAAGAGTAAATCTCAAATTAAACCAGAAAGAGATGCTAAAAACCTTTAATGAAAGAAGTAGCACGCATCAAAAAAACACTCTAATTTTAAACTCCTGGCCGAAAGAAAAGAAAAATAAATTTTTGGATGACATCTCTTACTTTACCCATAAAAGTAACTTTGGAAGAGAATGGGAAGATAGTATTACAACCTTCTTTTTGCAAGGAATTATCTGTCCACCGGTTTTTAATCTTTATATCGACCGAAGCCACAACCGATTAGATAGCGGAAGAATTATCATAGTATTAAATCCGAACACAGCACCCAAAGACATTAAGACGGCTTGGGAAGAAATAGAAAGAAGACAAAAGAAGATTTGGCCAAAATCTTTAAGAAAAAGAGAGAATGCTACAAGTAAAAAGATTTCTTATCTGATTAAATACTGGCACGGTGAGGTAAATAAATTCAATATGCCAAATTCAGAAAGATACCCGGGCCTTAATGGCTATCAACGAGATATGGTCGAACGAGGTCGGTTCAACGAGGTAGTTAGGGCTTATAGGGAATCCGGACAAAAAGTGCCTCGACTAATTATAAAAAAGAGTAGGTCAGACGGAGAAATAGGTAGGAAATACTTTGGAATTAAGAATAAGAGAAAGGGAGCTGACATAGTAAAACAAACCAGAAAACAAATAAAAAAATGGTGATGATTTATAGACCTTAAAATTATCACCGGAATAAAAAAGTCGGGTGTATAAAGATCATAGAACATATGATCTTTTTGTTTTGTTAGGACGGTTGCCCATTAAATCTCATTTATTTATTAAGTGGGCGGGGGCAACCGGCCTACTTAATAAATAGTTGAGATTTTTTGTTAAGTTTACCAGAAATAAAAAATCTAATAGACGATCAGAAAATTTCCGATAAAGAAGCTGGGGTTATTAGAGATGCCTTCCAAGGTTTGGTCGAGTTGGCATTTGAGATCCTTAAAAGTAATAAAAAAATTAGAAAAGAATTTTATGAGCAATACGGAAAAAGCAACGGAGGCAAGGCGGCCTCAAATAGTATTTGATGGGCCGCACTACACGATTAGCAAGATACCTCCTAATTACCGGATAGTCATCAAGAAAAAGTTAAAAAAGAAATTTCCCAAAAAGGGCATAGATAGAGATTGCTATTCCGATTTGGATAGGGGCATTGAAGAAGCCCACGAAGTAGCCAGAAAGTGCATCGAGGATCACTTTATAATAGCCCGTTAAGTCACCCTGTATCGTTCTGTATTGAATGATAGATCCCAGAAAGGAGGATTAGCTCGTTATGAAGATAAACATCGCTTAAAAGACGTTAAAAACAATCATAAGAACCAACCTTTAATAGTAAAGTTGCAAAACTGGCTTGCGGTCACAGAATAAGGTCTGTGAACATTCCGCCAGGATAAGGTGCAGATGCGAAAGTCGGGGAAAACAGTTGGTGACTCTGTCCCGACCATCTGATCTGCATCGTATTCTGAACAATAATTTATGATTCATTATAGTTAATTATTACTTACCCCTAGCTATCAAGGGTAAAAGTCACACTATGGAAATAAAAAATAAAAAAATAATTAAAAGGAAGACGATCCGCCAGAAAAAGCTAATTAAAATAATATCGGCTAACTTAGGAAATTTACGCCCTGGATATAGGGGTAAAACTATGCAGGAAATGATGTTAGAAGCAGGATATTCAAGATCTTCTTCAAAGCAGCAGTCGATTATCGTGGGAGGTATAAAGGTCGAGATGGATGATCTGGTTAATAAGATGGTTAAAGTTAGAGATCTATCTATGCAGGATTTGGATAAAAAGATTAAGAAGGCATCTTATCGTGAATTAGTTAACTCCATATGGATACTTTCAAAACTAATTATAATGTATGAAAATCGAGTTCCTAAAAATAATACCCTCACAGAAGAAGAGAAGGCAAAAATTGAAGATCTAATGTCTAGACCTACCCTATGTGATGAGTGTTCGAAACAAATAAAAAATAATATAATCTAATTGTTGGTCAGACACTAACAACTAATAATCTATGTCTATGAAAAGCACAAAAGATATTGTCAGTCGGGGAATAATTTATTGTCGGGTTTCGTCACAAGAACAAGTTCAAGGAACAAGTTTAGATGGACAAAAAGAAGCGTGTCTTGAATTTGCCGAAGACAAAGGCACAAAGGTTCTAAAGATATTTATCGAGAAAGGAGAATCGGCAACGGCGGCGAACAGAACCGAACTTATTAAAGCGTTGGATTATTGCCGGGAGAATAAAGGAAAGATAGATGCTTTTATAGTTTGGAAGATTGACCGCTTCGCTCGTAATATGACGGATCACTATGCTCTTCAAGCTCAACTTTTGAAATACGGAACTAGATTGCAATCTGTAACCGAGCCGATGATAAACGATGGGCCGATGGGGAAGGCGATGGAAGGAATGTTGGCTACATTCGCTCAACTCGAAAACGATGTCAGGAAAATGAGATGTGAGGGAGGTATGCAGAGAAAAATAGAGGGTGGTATTTGGCCGTGGCATCCCCCGATTGGATATACTCACTCCAAAACGAGACAGGATAGAAGAAAAAATGTTCCGGATATGGTTGATTCGGAGAGATTTGATTTGGTCCAAAAAGGGTTGAAGACATATTCAAGGGGAGAGCATTCTATAATATCACTTACCCGAACTCTTAATGATTGGGGCTTAAAGACAAAGACCGGTAAGCCGATGTTCAAGCAATTGGTAGAGAGGATGTTAAGAAATAAATACTATGCCGGTATTTTAGTGAATCCCTGGGACGGTGAAGAGTATATAGGGTTACACCGGCCGATGATCTCAAAAGAAGAATATGACAAGATCCAGTTTCTAAAATCCGGGCGGTCTAATAATGCAACTCTGACGAGATTGGTTATGAATCCGGATTTTCCTCTCAAAGGATTAGTAACTTGTCTATGCCGTTCTAAATATACTGCCAGTTGGCAAACCGGCCGGGGCAAGAAATATCCTTACTATCGATGCAATAATTCGGAATGCGAATTTTATAATAGAAATGTTGGCAGGGAGGATTTGGAGGAAATGTTTTATAATTTTTTAATCAAAGTTACACCTACTAAGAAGTTTATGGCGGTATTTAAGGAGAATGCGATTCGGCAGTGGAAATCCGAGAAGAATATGGGTGTTCAACATACCAAGTCGTATGATCAAGAATTAAAGCACTTGAAGATAAGATTGGAAAATCTAAAGGAGATGCGAGAAGGAGGAGAATATACTAAAGAGGAGTTCCTTGAAAGGAAAGAAAAACTAGAGAACCAGATAACCGGCCTTCAAATCTCTCAAAATGAGACCAAGACTGATGAGATGGATCTTGAGGTGGCAATCAATGCCGTTGAGTATATTCTGCTTAATACAGCCAAGGTTTGGAGGGATATAGAAGATATTAAACAAAAACAGCGATTGCAGAGATGGGTGCTACCGGAAGGGGTCGCCTTCGATAAAAACATCCATAACTTTGGCACCGCTGTTTTGTCGCCTGTATTCTCGCTTTCTGAGGGATACAAGACATCGCCGTCACACTTTGTTGCGGGGGTGGGATTCGAACCCACGACCTTCAGGTTATGAGCCTGACGAGCTGCCGCTGCTCTACCCCGCGATCAACCAACAACTATCCTATCATTTTTTAGCGAAATTACAAATCGTAGTCAGACCCCACCCTTAGAATTTGCTGGGGGCAGGGATAAGAACTGCTGACTTGAACGATAAGATTTTAGGTGTATTGTCTATTCAGTTCCTGTTGAATCATAAGGAGCTCAACCTTGAGATGCAACTGCTTATTGCCTAATGATATGGACGGAACTGTGAATAATCGAGAGTGTTTGCTTAAGAAAAATCACAACGGGCTTCATCTTGTCAAAGTCAACGATATAGATTATTTGTTGTGGTGGCCTCTTGACGAATGCTTCTGTAGTCAGATTTCTTGCGAATGCTTCACCTTTCAGCCCATAACTGAAGTCGAAGCTCAAAAACTTCTTGACGGTACAGTGCGATAATCTCGCATTTTTTTTGTTTTTATAATCCCTCAAGAGCTTTTAGTTTTTTTCTGGCAGATAAAGCATTAGAATACCAACAACTTGCTACTAATATGCTTTTTGTAAAATACTTAAAATCAAACGTTTTCATACCGTATGGTATTAGGCATAAGTCCTCCAATAACCAGCCAAGGTATACTGATATAATTGATTTTTCTGTAATTTTCACGTATAATTTCATATAACTGACATTTAATTGTCGGTGTAGCTCAACGGTTAGAGCGGAGCCCTCATAAAGCTCAGGCTGGAGGTTCGATTCCTCCCACCGACACACAAAAGCATGCAAAAAGGTTTTAAACACTATTTTCATCAATTTGAATCCGGACTCCGGTTAGTTTCGATTCCCATGGAAGGGACAAGAACGGCAACCGTTCTTGTTTTGGTCGGGACCGGTTCAAAGTATGAAACTAAAGAAATAAACGGCATTTCTCATTTTCTTGAACACATGATGTTTAAAGGCACGACCAAGCGTCCGGGTAAAATGGATATCGCCCGAGAACTTGACGCCATCGGCGCCGAATACAACGCTTTCACCGGCAAGGAATATACCGGATATTACGCAAAGGCAAGCATAGACAAGCTCGATACAATTATGGATGTGGTGTTTGATATTTTCTTGAATTCCAAACTGACCGAAGAAGACATTGATACCGAAAGGGGAGTGATAGTTGAGGAGTTAAACATGTACCGCGACATGCCCCAGCGCTATGTCGGGGACTTGTTTGAAAAACTTCTCTATGACGATCAGCCGGCCGGCTGGGATATCGGCGGAGAAAAAGAGACGGTTATGTCCCTGAAGAGAGGGCAATTTGTAAATTACTTTAACACTCATTATGTCGCCAAAAACACGATTATCGCCGTTGCCGGCAATATTGAACCGGAAGTTATTAAAAAGAAAGCCGGCGAATATTTTTCCGCAATAAGAGACGGCAATCTTGTAACCAAATTGCCGGTTACAGAAAAACAATCCGGACCGGCGCTCCTTGTTCACTACAAAAAAACAGACCAGACCCATTTTCACCTCGGGTTTCGTTCCTGCAACATGTTTGATGATCGCAAGTATGCTTTGGGAGTATTGGGCACCGTTCTTGGCGGCGGCATGAGTTCAAGATTATTTGAAGAAGTCCGCGATAAACGGGGCTTGGCTTATTATGTCGGAGCCGGCAATGATACCGCCACTGATGCCGGTTATTTCATGGTTAAAGCCGGAGTAAATAATGAAAAAGTGTTTGAGGCGATCAAAGTTGTTCTGGATGAAATAAGAAAGATAAAAGACAGTGGAATCATGGCAGAGGAACTCCAACGGGCCAAAGACAATATTTCGGGCTCGATGGCTCTCGGCCTCGAACATTCCGATGCCGTTGCCAACGCTTATGCTGGACCTATTCTTTTTGAAAACAAGGTTTTGACCCCGGAAGAAGAACTCGGTAAAATAAAGAAGGTGACGCTTCAGGAAGTTCATCAGGTTGCCAAGGACATTTTTGACAACAACAAACTGAACTTGGCTGTGATAGGTCCTTTTCAAGACGAGGAACCGTTCAGGGCGATATTAAAAGTTTAAAACATGAATGACCATATACACGTAGAAATCAACACGGGAACCATTTTAAGGGTTGTTTTGGTTGTCTTATTTTTTGTATTTCTCTACATCTTAAAGGATGTTTTGATAATTTTTCTTTTTGCGCTTGTAATCGCATCGGCAATTTCACCTTTTGCCAACTGGCTGGATGAAAAGGGATTCCCGCGCCTTCTGGGTGTTTTGCTTTTGTTCCTGGTAGTTCTTGTTTTGGTTGTCGGTGTTTTGTCCCTTATTATCCCTTATGTTTCCCAGGACATCAGCCAGTTGGTTACCACACTGCCTCAATTTGTTGCGAAAGTTTCTGTTTCGTTGGAAAAAGTTCAACAGGGCTCGCCTCAATATCTCGATTTTCTAAGTGAGATTCAAAATATACTTCAAGGTTTTTCTGACTATCTTCAGCAATCATCCCAGTCCATACTTGGTTTGATAATAAACATCTTTGGAGGCGTAATGTCGGCTATTGCTATTTTGATTATCTCGTTTTATTTGTCGGTTACTAAAAAGGGTATAGAAGGGTTTTTGAGTTCTATCGTTCCGGAAAAATATGAGAACTATGCTATAGATCTGTGGAAGAGGACGGAGTTTAAGGTTGGTCTTTGGCTTCAAGGTCAATTGTTACTAGGGCTGATAATGGGGTTGCTCGTCTATGTGGGCCTTTCGCTTATGGGTATCAAGTTTGCCCTTATCCTCGGTTTCCTCGCCGCAATACTTGAAATTGTCCCGATGGTCGGTCCGGTTTTGGCCGCAATTCCAGCTATATTTCTTGCTTTTCTTCTGTCGCCGGCGCTGGGTTTGTGGGTCATTATATTTTATGTAGTGGTCCAGCAGCTTGAGAATCATATTTTAGTTCCCGTGGTGCTTGGCAAGACGGTCGGTTTAAATCCCGTGGTTGTTATCATCGCCCTTTTAACGGGCCAGCAACTTGCCGGGGTTCCGGGCATGATACTTTCGGTTCCCGTGGCCACGATAATCGTGGAAATGATGGATGATTTCGCAAGGCACAAAGAATCAAGAAAGGGGGTAATTTAAACATGGCTTTGTATGTTGTTGCCACACCCATTGGTAATCTTGAGGACATTACCATAAGAGCTATCAACGCGTTAAGCAATTCAGATCTAATACTCGCCGAAGACACGAGGGTCACTAAGATTTTACTCGACAGGTATAATATAAAAAAGGAAATTTTGAGTTATCATCAGCACAGCGGTTTTAAGAAGATTGACCGCATTATTGAACTGCTTGTGCAAGGGAAAAACTTGGCTCTTGTGACCGATGCCGGAACTCCGGCAATAAATGACCCGGGGAGTTATTTGGTAAACGAGGCCTTGAAAGCGATACCGGATTTAAAAATCGTGCCGATTCCCGGGCCGAATGCGGCGATAGCGGCGCTGAGTATCAGCGGATTTCCAACGGAGGAATTTGTTTTTCTTGGTTTTCCGCCCCACAAAAAAGGCCGGCAGACATTTTTCAAAAATATTTCAGAAATTAAGAGTGCTGTGGTATTTTATGAATCCAAGCATAGAATATTAAAAGCGCTGGAAAATCTGGAAAAATTTTCCGAAATAGGTACCCGCCAGATAATGATTGCCCGCGAACTGACAAAGCAGTTCGAGACAATTTACCGGGGGACATTGGCTGAAATAAAACCCAGATTAACCGACAAAAATCTTTTAGGAGAATTTGTGGTGGTAATAGATAGGACATGAAGAATAAATTTTACATAACAACCGCAATTGCATACACAAATGGCCCACCACACATTGGGCATGCTTTAGAATTTCTACAGGTAGATGTTCTTGCTCGTTACCACAGAATAATGGGAGACGATACTTATTTTTTGACCGGTACTGATGAGCATGGCGCGACTGTTGTTAAAGCTGCTGAAAAAAATGGCAAAGATGTAAAAGTTTTTGTTGACGAGATGGCAGAAAAATTCAAAGAACTGACAAGGGCTTACAATGTTTCAAATGATGATTTTATCAGGACTTCGGACCAAGTTCGTCATTGGCCGGCAGCCCGGAAGATCTGGAATCTGATCAAGGACGATTTATACAAAAAGAACTATCAGGGACTTTATTGCATCGGCCATGAGGCGTTTATGAAAAAGAGCGACTTGGTTGATGGCGTTTGCCCACTCCACAAAACCGAACCCGAAAAGATAGAAGAAGAGAACTGGTTTTTCAAACTAACTAAATACAAAAAAGAAGTAAAGAAAAAAATAGAGAGCGGAGAACTAAAAATAATTCCCGAAACACGCAAGCAAGAGATCCTTAATTTAATTGATGATGCCGAAGATGTCAGCTTCTCAAGACCTTCCAAAGATTTGAAATGGGGGATACCTGTACCAAATGATGAGACCCAAACCATGTATGTCTGGGCGGATGCTCTGACGAATTATATTTCCGCGCTTGGTTACGCTGAAGAAAATCCTAAATTTGAAAAATACTGGCCCGCTGATGTGCATTTAGTAGGGAAAGATATCTTGCGGTTTCATGCCATGATCTGGCCGGCGATGCTTTTGTCTGCCGGATTGCCTTTGCCCAAAGCTATTTATGTTCACGGATTTATCACGGTAGACGGAGAAAAGATGTCCAAAACAGTCGGTAATGTAGTTGACCCATTTGAGGCGGTCAAAAAATACAGCGCTGAGGTGGTCAGATATTTTTTACTACGGGAAATTCCTTCAGGAGATGACGGGGATTTTTCATATAAAAAATTGGAAGAAAGATACAACGGTGACTTAGCCAATGGACTGGGGAATTTGGTTCAGAGGGTGGCGACATTGATTGAAAATAACTTAGACAACGAATTAATTTGGGATAAAAACAACTTGGATGAGATTGGTAAAAAAACTGTTGAGGTGTGGTTCAGCGTAACGGGACACACCTACATAAGACAATTTGAATTGCATAGGTCTTTGGATAAAATTTGGGAAATTATTTCTGGGGCGAATGGGTATGTAGACGAAAGAAAGCCTTGGGTTGAAGCAAAAGAAAATCCGAAAAAGTTTTTAGAAACGATGACTGTATTGGTTGCCATGATTCATCATATATCTTGGCTTCTCCAACCATTTATGCCGGAAACTGCCGATAAAATTGCGAAAATATTTGGAGCCGACCTGTCGAACAAAGAAATTACTGAAAATTATAAATTTATTGTAAGAAAGAGTGAGGGACTGTTTCCAAGATTGAAATAAAAAAATCCTCCTTCGCATAAAGCTTCGGAGGACGAAGACGGGCCTGCCTGCCGGCAGGCGGGGGTTTATTCCCGCGGTTGTAGTTTGTGTTTTTTATAAACTTCTTGAAAGATAGAAGGGAGAACCACGATGCAGTGAATGGTAGCAGGAAAAGAAAGTAGGAGGAAAACAACAACTTCGGCCAGAGAATGAATGATTCCAGCTACGACCCATTCATGGGTATAACTCCATTTTAATTCCGAATCCTCAAACTGATTCTTGATTCTGGTTAACAAATTGCCAAGATTTATAAGGACATAAACCACATAGAAAAATCCCAGAAGACAGATCAGCCGGTTCACAAGCTCTCCTTTCAAAAATCTTATGGAACAATATTATAAAAGCAAGAGTATGTCAAAGATTTTCGACTCTCACTGCCATCCGCAGATGGCGCAATACAACAAAGACCGCGAGGAAGTGATAAGGCGAGCCCTTGAAAAGGGTGTTTTTATGATTTGCGTGGGGACGGATTTGGAAACATCCCGACAAGCTATTGAGCTGGCGCAAAAACACGAGGGTGTTTGGGCGACGGTTGGGTTGCATCCAAACGATAATCTAAACGAAAAATTTGAACCGGAAAAATACAGAGAACTATTGCAACAAGAAAGAGTAGTTGCCTTTGGAGAAATCGGCCTGGACTACTATCGGACTGAAAAACCGGAAGACCAAAAGTTTCAAAAAGAAAGATTTATCCAGCAATTGGAGTTGGCGAAAGAATTAAAAAAGCCGTTGATTCTCCATTGCCGCGACGGCAAATCGGGAAGCACGGGGCCAGCGTACCGCGACATGATTGAAATTTTAAGCCGAGGATATGTAATTAATGGGGGAGTGATGCATTCGTTTACCGGAACAACAGAAGAGGCGAGGCAATTTCTTGATTTAGGATTGTATCTTGGATTCAATGGCATAATTACATTTGCCAGACAATACGACAATATTGTTCGCGAGGTTCCTTTGGAAAGAATTCTTCTTGAAACTGATGCGCCATATTTGACACCTGAACCGCATAGAGGTAAACGAAACGAACCGGCTTACGTCATTGAGGTTGCCAAAAAAATCGCCGAACTGAAAAATGAGCCATTTGAAAAAGTGGTTGAGCAGACGACTAAGAATTGTAGAAAGCTATTCGGTCTGCTATAAGTATATTAAAGCAAGTTCTTTTAGTTGGTGAGGTGTTGTGAAAGTACTAATTCAGAGCTTTAGCTTCAAAAGGACTGGTTATCCGGTAGACAAAACCGGCAAAGGCGGAGGTTTCGTATTTGATTGCCGGGCAATTGATGCATACGATTACTCTGTACGCGATAATCAGGACGCCCCGTTTCCGCATATGCATTTAACGGGATTGGACCCTGAGGTGGCGGGCGCTCTTGATAAAGATCCAGATACACAGGAATTTTTTCAAGCGGCATGGTTAATGGTCAGATTGGATGTAGAAAAATGTCTTCGGCGTGGTTTTAATGTTATGACCGTTAATTTCGGGTGTACGGCCGGACAACACCGCAGCGTGTATTTGGCCGAGCGTCTTACCAATGAAATAAGATACGCCTTTCCGGAGGTCGGGGTCGAACTGGTTCATCTGGAACTGTTTCACTGGCCCAAGAAGTGATTAATCCCGCCATGGCGGGATTTTGATTTTTAAGCGTAATTTCGCTAAGATAAGACATATATAATGAAATATAATCCTGAAAAAATAGAGCGCAAATGGCAACGCTATTGGGAAGCCAAGAAGTTTTATCATACCAAGAATAGTCCGCCAGCTGGCGGAAATTATATGCTGCTTACCGAGTTTGCCTATCCTTCTGGCAACTTGCACATAGGCCATTGGCTGGCTTTTTCCGTCCCCGATATTTTGGCCCGTTATTTAAAAATGAACGGGAAGAATGTTTTGTATCCGACCGGATTTGATGCTTTTGGTTTGCCTGCCGAGAATGCGGCCATCCAGAGGAATATAAATCCCCGCGACTGGACCGAAGAAAATATCAAGCAAATGACCAAACAACTCAAGAGCATAGGAGCTATGTTTGATTGGTCCAGAGCGATATCTACCATTGATCCCGAATATTATAAATGGACGCAATGGATGTTCTTAAAAATGTACGAAAAAGGTCTGGCCTACCGGGAAAAAACATTTGTAAATTGGTGCCCGAAGGACAAGACGGTATTGGCTAACGAGCAGGTTAAAGACGGCTATTGCGACAGATGCGGAACAGAAGTTGAACAAAAAGAGCTTTTTCAGTGGATGTTTAAAATTACCGACTATGCCGACCGATTGATTGATGATCTGGATAAGGCCGATTATCCGGAAACGGTCAGAGTTGCCCAAAGAAACTGGATAGGCCGTTCTGAAGGGGCGCTTCTTAAATTTCCAATTTTCAATCCTAAATTTTCAAAAGGAGGCCAGGAATATATTGAAGTTTTCACAACCCGCGCCGATACGCTATTTGGCGCGACATATCTTGTTCTTGCTCCCGAACATCCGATGGTGACAAAACTGACCAAAGATGAAAACTTGAGCGCTGTAAGCAAGTATTTGGAAGAAGTAAAAAATAAAACCGAAATGGAGCGTTTGCATATCGATAAGTCCAAAACAGGAGTGAATACCGGCGGATATGTTTTAAACCCGATTAACAATGAAAAGATTCCTATCTGGGTTGCCGATTATGTTATCGGCTGGTACGGCACCGGAGCGGTAATGGCTGTTCCGGCTCATGACGAAAGAGATTATGAATTTGCTAAAAAATTTGACCTGCCAATCAAGGAGGTTGTAAAAGGCGGTAACATAGAAAAGTCGGCTTTTACAGAGAATGGAGTACTGACTAATTCAGATGAATTTGACAGAATAAGTTCCGGCGAGGCTCGCAAAAGAATTGTAGAAAAACTAAAAGAAAAAGGCCTGGCTGATTTCAAAAAAAATTACAAACTTCATGATTGGGTTTTGTCCCGCCAGAGATACTGGGGCGTGCCGATTCCGATGATTCGTTGCGGTCCGCCAGCTGGCGGATGCGGTTATCAGCCGGTTCCAGAAAAAGACTTGCCGGTTGAACTTCCCAAGCTTGAAGATTTTAAACCTACCGATGACGGACGTTCTCCTTTGGCAAAAGCGGAAGGCTGGGTAAATGTTAAATGTCCGAAATGCGGACAGGAAGCAAAAAGAGAAACAGACACCATGGACACGTTCGTGGATTCTTCGTGGTATTTCCTGCGCTATGCCGACCCAAAAAACAAGAAAGAATTTGCCGATAAGAAAAAGTTAAAATCATGGCTGCCAGTGCCTCTATATATCGGAGGAGCGGAGCACAATACAATGCACCTCCTTTATTCGAGATTTATTACCAAAGCCCTCTATGATTTGGGTTGTTTGGATTTTTCAGAACCGTATTTGGCTCGCAGAAATCATGGAGTGATTCTCGACTTAACCGGCCAGAAAATGTCTAAATCAAAAGGAAATGCCACTGACCCCGATAAAGAGGTTTCTAAATATGGAGCAGATTCGGTTAGGATGTACTTGGCATTTGCTGGGCCTTACGACCAAAATATTATCTGGAGCGCAGAGGGATTAGTCGGTATTTTTAGATTTCTGAACCGAGTTTGGAATTTTATAGGTGAACCTGTGGAGCCAAAAACGGCAGACAAAGAAGTTGATAAAATATTGAATAAATTCACCAAAGAAATAGGGGACGATATTAAGGATTTGAAGTTTAATACCGGAGTAAGCGGGCTGATGAAGCTGCTTAATGCCATTGAAGACAAATGGCTCACGAAAAAACAATACGGAACTTTCCTCAAACTTCTTGCGCCTTTTGCTCCGCATATCGCCGAGGAATTGTGGCAAACTGTGTTGAAAAATAAAAAATCCATTCATTTGGAAAAATGGCCCAAATACAATGAGGCATTGTTGTCAGATGAACCGATTGAACTGGTCATTCAAATAAACGGGGTAAAGCGGGAAGTGCTTAAAATCACAAAGGGATTATCCGAAGAAGATGTAAAAAGGATTGTTTTGGACAATGAAAATGTAAAAAAACATCTTGCCGGCAAGGAAATTAAGAAATTTATTTATATCAAAGATAGATTAGTAAATGTTGTGGTATGAAACGGCTCATTGAAGCACTCAAAAAAGAGGGTGTTGTTAATCGGGGCGACTTTATTTTAACCAGCGGTAAATCATCAAACTATTATTTTGACATGAAAAAAGTTGCGGGTAATCCGCAACTTTTTTCATATATTGCATCACTCTTGTCCGATAAGATTAAGGGTAAGGCGACATGTGTTGCATCGATTGGTTTTGGCGGTGTTCCGTTGGCAACGGCTGTATCTTTAAAATTAAACCTGCCTCTTATTATGGTGCGTGATGGGGTTAGGGCTCATGGGCTCGGTAAAATTATTGAGGGTTATGCGCCTAATAAAAACGATAAAGTTGCGGTTGTTGATGATGTGTGTACCTATGGTACAAGCTTAAAGAAAATAATAAGACAAATTAACAAAACATCCGCGAAGGTGTCCGGATGCTATGTTGTTGTGACGCGTTCCGATAAAAAATTATCTGTCGGGGCTCCTATTTACCACCTGGTTAAAGCAGACGAAATTATAGATTGACAAATATCGTGGTTTGACAAACTGTACACCATTTGCTATTTTTAAATCCGTACCTAAACAATAGAATATTATCAAGAGTGAGCCGAGGGTTCTGGCCCGATGACGCTCCGACAACCTGTCCGCCTTTGGCGAGATAAGGTGCCTCCAGCCCTGTGCGGGGAAAGATAGTGTTTCTGTTGTTTAGGTCTGTACTCACAAAACATCCGCATGGTGCGGATGTTTTAGTTGGAGAGGAGAAGAGAATGGCAAAAAATATCGATACTCCCGACTACTTGCTAAATAAATTAGATAGCGCCATAGAATCTCTGGAGGAAAGTAAAAGAAAAACTGAAAAAAGAAATCAGGAACAAAGAACAGAATATGAAGAGCGCTTGCTATCAGAGAAGAGAAAACAAGAAAGATGGGAAGAGTGGTTCAAGAGTAGGCCCGAGGAAGTAATTAATGCTGAAATTATAATTCAATGGATTAATAATAAGATATTCAGCAATAATGAATTGGTATCTAAGTTGACTTCTTTAGTAGAGGGATGGTCACAATATAATATTGGATCTCTCGAATTTTATAATATATTCTCCTATTTTACGGGACATGTTTTTAGCCACAACAGGAGAGAGGTCGTTTATGTCTCTATATGGCCGAAGATTTCAAAAATTAAGATGCTTTATTACACATCTGGATTATTCGGTGGATCCAGGCATGAGACAAATCTATCTTCAACCAGAGATATGGTTAAACACTTGTCTTCTGAAACAATAAATAGGCTCTACAATCATATAAAAAGTGGTGCAATTTGGGATTCTTTGGACGAAGAATTTAATAGAATAAAAAACGAGAGAAGGTTTTGAAACAATTTTAGCTCCGCTAGTGCGGGGCTTTTTGTTTGACAAATTTGATGATTTAGAGTAATATATAAAGTAAATTAAGCCCGAAAGATGGGTTGGTCGAAATTCAGTTAAAATAAGAATATTTAAAATGAGGAGGGCTATCCGCCTACGCTAAAGCTTCGGCGGATGCTCATATTTGTAGCTATTCGGCTACGCCTCATAGACAAATATGGCACAAGATAAAGATAGAGATTTTGTAGAATTTATAATTAAGGAAATCGTTAACAACCCCGATGCCGTAAAGGTAGACAGGACCGTTGATGAACTCGGTGTCTTGCTTACTGTGAAAGTAGCCCGGGAAGATATGGGATTGCTCATCGGAAGAAGCGGTTCAACCGCTAAGGCCGTCAGAACTTTGGCAAGAATTGTCGGAATGAGAAACAATGCCAGAGTGAACCTCAAGATTGAGGAACCGGAAGGCGGAAGAGTTGCCCCTCAAGGCAAGACCAAGAATGTGGATGATGTTATGGGAGAATTAGGAAATCTGTAAGCAATGGTTTGCGCACAGCAAAATAAAAATTCCGGCAATTGCCGGAATTTTTATTTTAGCGAGCACAATGACCATTGCTTACCCCGCACCAAGCCCGCCCCCTTTCTGAATGGCGGTCAGCGGATAAGCTTGGTGCGGGGGTAGCGTCTATAAAGAATAGTTCACACAACCTCTACGCATACGGAGGGAGACGCCTTTTTAAAAATTTACTAATTTTGTAAAAAGTGCCCCCCTCCGCTGGTTGCTTGGTCGATTGCTGGTAATTGGTAAGCGGGGTTCAAGGTAGACTTGCGAGCTGTTTTGATTTGTGGTATGGTAATACGGTACCGAAACTGGAGGTGCGACATGTTTCTTTGCAAGAAGTGTCATCCCCATATGGCCTTGTGTCCACACATGTTCACTTCCCTTGGGGCTTGTGAATCCTGTGGGAAGGTTCGAGAATGTTACGATTGTAAGGTTGGGTCAGGCCAGAGACGTTCTCGTCCTATTCGGCCGAAGAGTCGCCGAAAAAAGTAAGCATCGGACAGGCCACAAGGCCTGTCTCTTTTTATGAAAATAGATATTATAACTATATTTCCAAATATCTTTAACAGCTTTCTGAAAGAAAGCTTGTTGGCGCGGGCGCAGAAGAAAAAACTGATAAAAATTAATACTCATAATTTAAGAAAATGGACTGACGATAATCACAAGACCGTAGACGGTCGGCCATATGGCGGGGGAGCGGGAATGGTGCTCAAGATTGAACCAATTTTCAGAGCAGTTAAGTCGCTCACCCTTCGGCAAGCTCAGGGTCGCCGGAGCAAAACAAGGGTTGTTTTGCTCTCGGCGAAGGGAAAAACATTTGATCAGAAAAAAGCGGCCCGGCTTTCCAAATACGACCAAATAATTTTTATTTGCGGGCGATATGAAGGCGTAGATGAAAGAGTTGCCACATACGTTGCCGATGAGGAAATTTCTATCGGAAATTATGTTCTATTTGGAGGCGAAGTGCCTGCAATGGTAATTGTTGAAGCTGTATCGAGGTTAATTCCGGGAGTGGTGGCCAAAGAAGAATCCGTAAAAAATGAAAGCTTTACCAAAAACACAGCCAAAGAGCATCCTCACTATACCCGTCCGGAGGTATTTGAGATTAAGGAAAAATCCTTCGGCAAGCTCAGGACGAAGAAACTTCGAGTGCCTATAGTTTTACTTTCCGGAAACCACAAAAAGATTGAAGAATGGCGTGCAAAAAATTCTAAATAACCGGAGTTGACATTAAAATTGAAAGGGAATAATATAGATAGTAATATGTAGTGACAATTAAAATAGAATACGAATTGTCGTCATACGGCGACTGCTCCGTTCGCTACGCTTACGGGTTGTATAACCACGATTGTCCGGCTTGCTGGATAATCGTGGTTCTGCTATTAAATAAGAACCAAAGCACTTTCCCAATTTTGTACAGTTTAACCAGTGAATTCTTCTATAAGCTTCGGCTTATAGATTCTATTAAGAGAGTTTGATTCTGGCTCAGGATGAACGCTGGCGGCACGGATAAGTCATGCAAGTCGAACGATGCAAGATAGCAATATTTTGCATAGTGGCGAACGAGTTAGTAACACCTTGGTACGTACTCCGAAGTCGGGCATAATTCGCCGAAAGGCGGACTAATTCCCGATGGTCTCGTAAGAGTAAAGTTTGGCCAGACATTGTGCCCATTTTATCTTTTTAGCGGAGCGAATTTTAATCAGATTCGCGACACGAGGAGGAAGCTGTAGATGATTCTACTGCGAAGACGAGCAACAAAGAATATGATTAAAATTAGCCCGCCCAATCGGGAAGCTAAATAATAAACGATTCCTTTGTCTCTCCTCCTCAGCGTAGAATATCTACGCCTTCGTCGTCGTTTCGTGGACTCGATTTATTATTTAGCTTCTAAAACGATAAAATGGACACAATGTCTGGCCCGACGCTTCGGAAGCGGCCTAGGTCCTATCAGCTTGTTGGCGGGGTAACGGCCCACCAAGGCTATGACGGGTAGGGGGTGTGAGAGCACGACCCTCAACGATGGAACTGAGATACGGTCCATACACCTACGGGTGGCAGCAGACGAGAATATTCGACAATGCACGAAAGTGTGATCGAGCGATGCCGCGTGC
>Ga0156253_122_pt1 | contig 52183 bp, 55 predicted proteins | sample RifCSPlowO2_12_FD_107900 | JGI IMG/M metagenome (GOLD analysis project Ga0156253, IMG submission 107900) | Candidatus Yanofskybacteria bacterium RIFCSPLOWO2_12_FULL_43_11b
TAAGACGGCCGCAAAAGCGCCGATTGCCACAGGAGCGGTTGGTTTTATTAAAAACCTTATTTCCGGCAGTAATTCGCTATCCGGCGGAAATAACACGTTCAACCGACCGTCGGATATTGTTTTGACCATAGATAAGAACATACAGGCTTACACAGAAGATAAACTCGAAAGCGTGTTGAAAAAATGGGATGCCCGGGGCGGGACAATCATTGTTCAGGACCCGAATACGGGCAAGATATTGGCCATGGCCGATAAGCCGACATTTGACCCTAATAACTATAGTGATTACCCAACCGCCCTTTTTTTAAATAAAGGCGTGCAGGAAGTTTTTGAGCCGGGTTCTTCTTATAAGCCAATAACTATGGCTATGGGACTGGATTTGGCTAAGGTCACTCCTCAGACCACATTTACCGACGAAGGATTTATAAAAGCCGCTGAATATACCATACGCAACTTCAGCAATAAAGTTTTTGGTCTGCAGACTATGTCTCAAGTGTTGGAAAAATCTATAAACACCGGAGCGATGTTTGTTGAAAATTCCGTAGGCGACGATAATTTTCTCAACTACACGATAAATACCGGATTCGGACAAAGAACCGGCATAGATCTGCCGGGCGAAGTTAACGGCGACATTACCAATCTTTACAGCGGAAGAAAAATTAATTATTTGACGGCGTCCTTCGGTCAGGGAATAGCGGTTACGCCGATACAGCTTATAAATGCGTATTCGGCCATCGCAAACGGAGGAAAACTGATGAGGCCATATGTTGTTGAAAAAATAGTCAAAGAAGGGGGAGAAGAAACGGTTACCAAGCCGGAAATAATAAGCATCCCATTTTCCAAAAAAACATCAGATAAATTAAAAACAATGCTGGTCGGGGTGGTAGACAACGGTTTTGATAAAGCTAAAATTAAGGGATATGATATAGCCGGTAAAACCGGAACCGCGCAGATACCTGACGGAAAAGGCGGTTATGACGAAAAAGAGTTTATTCATGATTTTCTCGGATTTGCGCCAGGCCTGGACCCGAAGTTCGTAATTCTGATAAAAATGGACCGGCCGAAAGGAATCCAATTCGCCGCCGACAGCTTGTCTCCGACATTCAGAGAAGTTGCGCAGTTTTTAATTAATTACTATAAGATTCCACCTACGAGAAAATAAAATGAAAAACTTTATTAAAAAAATAATCGTCTGGAAACTCGACATAATCGCCAAAATGTATTTAAGGCGCTATAAACCGCAAATTATCGCTATTACCGGAAATGTCGGCAAGACATCAACCAAAGAAGCGATTTCGGCTGTGTTGGCGAGGTCAAAAAGAGTCAGATCCGGAAAGGGCAATCTTAACAACGAATTCGGCGTGCCGCTGACCATCGTGGGCAATTGGGCCGATGAATATTATGAAGCGGAGAATACTTTGTTTTTTTGGATCAGAGTTTTGGCGGTTTCTTTTTGTGGCCTGTTTTTTCAAAAAAATTATCCGGAGATTTTAGTGTTAGAATACGGAGCGGATAAGCCGGGCGACATAAAGCGATTAGCCGCCAAGTTCAAACCTCATATCGGAGTGGTAACCGCGGTCGGGGAAGTGCCGGTTCATGTAGAATATTTCTCCGGACCTGAAGGTGTGGCCAAAGAGAAGGGCCGGCTTATCGAGGCGCTTTCGGTCTCTGATTTCGCGGTTTTGAACTTTGACGATTTAGCTGTTTTTGAAATGAAAGAAAGGACAAAAGCAAAAGTGCTTACATTCGGGTTTGGCGAGGGAGCAAATATTAAAATTTCTAATTTCCAATCTCTAATTTCTAACGAGAGACCAGAAGGAGTGAGTTTTAAAATAAATTATAATGATAGTTTTGTGCCATTTAAATTGAGCGGTTCTTTGGGTAAATCCCAAGGATATGCCGCCGCCGCGGCGGCCGCGATCGGTTCAATTTTCGACATGAATTTGGTTGATATAAGCGAGGCCATTTCTGAATATCACGGACCGAAAGGCAGATTGAAAATACTGAAAGGAATCAAAAACTCTACAATCATAGACGACACATATAATGCATCTCCTTTATCTACACATTTAGCGTTGGAAACACTCCGGGACTTACCCGGAACGCGGAGGGTCGCTGTTTTGGGAGATATGCTTGAGTTGGGAAAATATACGATAGATGCCCATAAAGAAGCGGGAAATGTGGCCGGAAGTTTTGTTGATTTGCTTGTTTGTGTGGGTTCAAGGGCGAAATTTATTGCTGACTCGGCCTTCAATCAGATGCCCAGAGAAAATATTTATAGATTTGATACGTCGGATGAAGCGAAATTGAAAGTTAAAGAGTTAATCAAAGAAGGGGATTTAATTTTGATAAAAGGTTCGCAGGGAATGAGGATGGAAAAAATAGTGGAAGAAATAATGGCGGATCCGCCAGCCGGCGGAGGAAATAAAAAAGACCTGCTGGTCAGACAGGGTAAAAAGTGGCTTTCTAAATAAAACAAAAGCCCCGATGTTCTGGGGCTTTGGCTCCGGCTTGGTGAGCCGAACGCGCTACTTGCCTGGTTCGCACAGACCGAGGGTCTGGCGCGTTTCGGAGCACTTCGTCTCGGTTTTCGCCTTGATGCCGTCGATGTAGGAACCGGCGGCCAGATAGGCGAGGACAAGGAAAACGAGCAGTCCGAGAATTCCAACAATGCTTCTCATGGCGCACTCCTTTTTTGGGAACTGCTTATGAATGTATTATAGCATACTTTAACCCTATTTGTCAAATCAGGAAAATATGCTAAAATTGGCCTAAAATAATTATAAATATGGCGCCATCGTCTATCGGTTAGGACACATGCTTCTCAAGCATGGAAGCGGAGTTCGATTCTCCGTGGCGCTGCACTTCGACAGGCTCAGTGCAAGCTGAGCCGGAGAAGTGCCCTGAGTTTATCGAAGGGCGCTTCAAAAAATAATTTATGTATTTTGTATACCTTATTCAATGTGGGGATGGTACGTTTTATGCTGGTATTGCGAAAGATGTTGAGAGAAGGTTTCTTGAGCACCAAGCTGGTAAGGGCGCCCGTTATACACGAGCAAGAAAAGTCGTGAAAGTTTTATATGCCGAAAAGTATAATAGTGTATCCGGGGCTTTAAAAAGAGAGGCACAAATCAAAGGATGGCGGCGCGAGAAAAAATTAAATCTTATTAAATTCGGTAAACCCATTATTTGAGGGGCCAAGGGGAGTGGAAAACCGTTACATAAAATTTTAGTAAATAAAAACGGGATGCTTTATGCACCCCGTGTGTCATTGATGGGTCTATTCCCATATTTACCACTTGTATATCTACTGACCCCAAGTAGAAGGTTAGAAAGAATGTTAATACAAAATAGAGCGTGAATTGCTATTGGGATTACCGCTAGGGAAGCTATCAACCCAGCTTCTTGCCAGCAAAAAGGCAGAATTATTCCATAATGGACTAGTCCTGATGCAATGGCTGTTGCTACACCGCCCAATAGCGGGTGATTATGGGCATCTACCAACCTCAGGATTGGTCGTAGAACGAATACAATAATGGGATTATACTTCAGATACAAACTCCACATACCGATACACTCCTTATTTAAAGTAACTTTTCTAAACTATACTATAAATTATATATGATGTCAATGTAGAGTGTTTTTTATTTCTAGCGGTCTAAAATTGGATTTTGAATAAAATATGTATAAATATCAGAGAACAAAGTTTTCTAATGTTCTCTATTGGCCCTACCCAAGGAGAATGGTCAAAATGAAATGACTAAGGAGGTATCTATGTAATTGAGCCAATTTGAGTTTTCCGAAAACAGCTTTTTCGGAGGGGCTAAGGGGAGGGGAAAACTTTGGGCTGAAAATGCCAAATAACGAATAATTGACACTATCTAAAAATAAGTTTATAAATCTATTAGTTCGTTGACTGAGGAGTTATCATGTTTAGTCAGATGCGTAGTAGCCGTCGTCGAAAATACGAGGGTGATAAACCATCATCTCCGATGAGTCGATCCGAGAAAAAGAGATTTGTTATTGCGTTTTGCATCCTATTTATTCTGGGAATGACCTTGTTGTCGGACTTCGTTGCTTTACCTGCCCAACACATAGACAGTGCTGTTATAGACAAGGAACACCTTGAACCTCATCGAGGGCATACATCAACGGGTGCCAGTTTCCTCGTACCAGAGAAATGGCAATTATCATTCAATATCAAGGACCAATCTTCTGAAATTCAGGTTTTTAAGGAATTCTATGACCAAACTCATGTCGGCGATATTCTCAAGGTCTCATATACTAAGTCAAGAATTTTCCGTGAAATAGAAATAATCTCAGTTGATAGATAGCTTTATGCTATCTTTTTAATTGGCAAAAACAATGGCAAACTCAAAATCTAAAGGATTTTTCATAAAATACTCATAAATTTGACCAAACAAAGTTTTCCAATGTTCTCTATTGGCCCTGCTTTACAAAACAAATTTTTTGAGATATCATATACAAATCATGTTTGCTGTAATAAAAACAGGAGGGAAACAGTATAAAGTCGCCGAGGGCGATGTTTTAAGGGTTGAAAAATTGGAAACTGAAGGTGGAGAAATTGTTTTTAAAGATGTGTTATTGGTGGTCAACGGCGAGGTAAAACTTGGCAAGCCGGTTGTTTCCGGAGCCAAGGTTTCCGCCAAGGTGTTAGAGGAAGGAAAAGGCGAAAAAAAGATGGTTTTCAAATTTAAATCTAAAACACGTCAGCATAAGAAAAAAGGCCACCGCCAGCCATATACCAAGATTCAAATCACAAAAATCACCGCCTAAAGCGGTGATTTTTTCTGAATAGTTTACACAACCTCTACGCGTACGGAAGGAGACGCCCTCATCCCACGAAGACCGCATAAAACCCTGCCGGGTTTTTGCTCTATCTCGGCTACCCGTCTGCGAACGTTCTTCTTTGGGATAAAGGCGTCTCCCTCCGCCAGTTGCCTTGGTGAATAGGTGGTGATTGGCAATAGAGGTTCAAAGCGACAAAAAAGAAATGTGGCTGGGTTATACTATTGACAGAGACAACCAGATTTGTTATGCTACAACTATTCTGGTTTTCATACCAGAAGAGCGGAATCGATCTGTCGATTCCCTGCACTAATGAGGTTCAGAATCTCCTCAGTGTATTTTTTTTTGTTTAAAATTAAAAAAAGTGAGGTCTTATTGCATTTTGAAGCCCGTCCGAACAGGCGGGCTTGGTGTCCACGCCGGAGTTCGTGAGATAAGCTACTCAAGATTTAGGCTTTCCGTCAGATAAGCTTTACTATGCAATAAACTTAGTGACACGGCAGGCTGGACCCGCCGTCGTGAGGACAAGTGGAGATTGCCGCAGGAGCAATCGAAACGGGCTGAAAAATACAATGAGGCCGAGCGACTATTTCCTATAATCCAACGCATTCTTCAGTGTTATCTCGTCCGTGTATTCTAAATTTGAGCCGGAGGAAAGGCCTCGGGCGAGGCGGGTCAGGTAGACCCCTTTTTTCCGCCAGCTGGCGGAGCCGAAAACCTCTCGGATATAGTGGGAAGTTGTTTCGCCGGCGGTGTTGGGATTAGTGGCGATGATAAGTTCTATGTTTTTGTCTCCCAGCTTGCCTATGCGTTCTGCAAGTTCTTTTAAACGAAGCGTTTCGGGAGTAAGGCCGTCCAGAGGATTTATCGCTCCGCCAAGAACGTGGTAAAGGCCTTTATAAAGTCCTGTCCGTTCAATGGAATCCAAGTCTGTAACTTTCTCTACCACCAATAGTTTCGCCTGGTCTCTTTTGCCGTCTAAACACACCGAACAAAGACCGTTATCGGATATATTAAAGCAGACAGGACAAAAAGATATTTCCTTGCGCAAATTCGCTACGGCTTTGCCGAATTCACGAAGTTCTTCTTCCGGTTTGTCCATTAGAGCAATGACAAATCTGGCTGCCTGTCTCGGTCCTACGCCGGGGAGTTTCTGAAATAATTTTACGATGTCTTTAAACTTGGTATTCATTTTTAAAGATAATTTTCGCCTTCGCCCATATCGTTTACCACCCCCAGGTCGCCGTGAATTTTATCAAGTTCCAAAAACCTTAAGCTGTCAGGATTGATCTTGAAATCAATTTCTCCGGTGGGGCCGTTTCTGTGTTTAGCGATGATAAGCTGAGCGGTGTTTATTTGATCGGCGTTCAATTTATCCTTGTCTTTGACCTTGTCTTCTCTGTGAATAAACATGACAAGGTCGGCATCCTGTTCAATGGAGCCGGAGTCCCTCAAGTCGGATAGTTTGGGCCTGTGGCCGTCTCTTTGCTCCACGGCTCGGGAGAGCTGGGAAATGGCGATTATCGGGATATTCAATTCTTTGGCCAAGCCCTTGAGACCGCGGGATATTTCCGTGACTTGCTGGACAGGGCTGTCGTAATTTCTGCGGGCGGACATTAACTGCAGATAATCAACGACCAAAAGGCCTAAGCCGTGTTCTGACTGTAATCTTCTTGCCATAGCTCTCATTTGAAGAATGTTCGGTGAAGGGGAATCGTCTATGAACAGGGGCAGGTTTTTCAGTTCTTCGCAGGCCCGGGTCGTTTCCTGAAGTTCATCTCCGAGTTTGCCCGTTCTCATCTTCCATACGCTTACTCCCGATTGGGCGGCGATAAGACGGTCAACAATCTGGTCAAGCGACATTTCCATACTGAATATCCCAACCGGGACATTATCTTTGGCTATGTTTAAAGCAAGATTTAACGCAAAAGATGTTTTACCGACGGATGGCCTTGCGGCAATGACGATTAGGTCTGATTTCTGAAGTCCGCCCAGTTTATCGTCTAATCCGTTAAAATACGTTTTTAGGCCTCGTAGTTTACCGTCACCTTGGTTGAGTATTCTGTTCATTGCGTCATCCAGAGTACCGCCAAGATGTAAAAAGTTTTTCGTGATTGATTTTTGGGAAACGGAAAAAAGTTTCTTTTCGGCCTCATCCAGAAGATTTTCAACGTCCTCGTTCTCGTTGGCGCTGATGCCGATTATGTGGTGCGCGGCATCAATTAGGTCTCTTAACATTTTTTTGCGCTGGACTATCTTGGCGTAAGAGAGGATATGGGCCGAAGTTCCCACAGAGCCGGCCAAAGAAGTGAGGTATGCCATTCCGCCGACATCCTCAAGGTGGCCCATTTCTTCCAGTTTGTTGGCCAAGCTCAAAAGATCAATCGGTTCGCGTTTATCGAAAAGAGCCAGGACCGCCTGATAAACAACCTGGTTGCTTCTCTGGTAAAAATCTTCCGGTTTTAACAGATCGGCGACTTTGTTTATCGCTTCCCGGTCAATCAAAAGAGAACCGAGCAGGGTTTTTTCGACTTCCAGCGCTTGCGGCGGTAATTTATCGGCAGAGACCTTATTCATTACCATATATTATCATTGATTAAAAAAAGATAATCAAGCTTTCTGTTCATTAACTGTGATTAAAAAATAAATTATTCTTGACCATCTGATTAAAAAGATGTAAACTTTAGAAAATCGTAATTCTTGAGCAGGTGAAAACGGAAATCTTGGCACTGGTTTTGTTGGGAAGCCTGATTTCAGCCGCAACCCTGTTTTTTTACAGCTTTTATCTCAGTGTTTTAGGGAACATAAAATGGGCCAAGCTATTGGCGTTTGGTTTGCTTAATTTAGTCTTTTCGTGCGCGGTTATCCTTTATTGTGGCAACAGCCAAATATCTTTAAGCCAAGCCGGCAATTTGAAAATATCCGCTTTTGTTTTTGCCGGTCTTTCGGCCCTGTTTTACTGGTCCTATCAGCTTGCTAAAAATAATAACGAGTGACAGCCCCTTTTTTGAAATGGGCTTTTTATTTTTCAGAAACGAGAGGGCCGTATGGGGTATCGTCAATATCAAATCCTAAATTTTCTATTTCTTGCCGCAATTCGTCTGATTTGACCCACTCTTTATTTTTTCTTACAACTTCTCTTTCTTCAACCTTTTTCACTATCTCTTCCGGGATTTTTATTTTAGGTTGGTTAATAATACCCAAGATATTATTAACTGTTTTCAAATATTCTTCTATTTTAAGAACATCATTCAAACCCAACCCTCCTTTATTAAAGAGCATAAAAAACTTATTAATGGAGGTAAAAAATGAAGCTAATGCTTTCGGCGTATTGAAGTCATTGTCTAAACTATCTTCAAAACCCTGAACAGCCTCGTCAATTATTTTATTCGCCCCGTCATCAGATGTTTTTTTTGATTTTCTAACCAACTCGAGGCGTTCTTCAAAAGCATAAACCCCCGCGTTGCTTACGATTGCCGAAGTCAGTCCGTTTTCATCTAAAGCAAGCGGCGATCTGTAATGGGCTGACAACAAATACAGCCTTAAATTTTTTGGACCATATTTTTTCAGGGCTTCATGGAGCGTTGTAAAATTACCAAGCGATTTAGACATTTTTGATTCTTTATTAATCAAAAATCCGCTGTGCATCCAATATTTAACGAATGGTTTTAAACCTGATGCCGACTCTTGCTGGGCAATCTCGGCTTCGTGGTGGGGGAATATCAAATCTTGTCCTCCGCCGTGGATGTCGTATTGCGGGCCGAAGTATTTTTCGGTAATGGCGGTGTCTTCAATATGCCAGCCCGGCCTGCCGGCGCCGAAGGGCGCCGGCCAGGAAGGGTCGCCTGGTCGGCCGAACTTCCAAAGGGCAAAATCTCCGCGATTGCGCTTCCTGTCGCTGTCGTCTATACGGGAAACGGCGTCATCAGCCATGCTGGCGGTTCTGCCTGATAGTTTGCCGTAGTCGGGGAAAGTGGACAGGTCAAAATATATGCCGTCGTTCTCGATTACATAAGCATTGCCTTTGTCCAATAATGTCCGGACCTGTTTAATTACTTCGGGGATGTGGTCGACGGCGTTTTTGTATTCCGGAGAGGTGACGCCAAGCGCCAGCATGTCTTGTTTGAAAAAGTCGCTGTATTTTTTGGCGTATTCCAGCGGGTCAGTATTTTCTTTCTGCGCTCTTTCAATAATTTTATTATCAATATCAGTGATATTCTGGATATAATTTACGTCATAACCGCGGTAGCGCAGGTATTTAGCAACAACATCAAACATGACAAACGTTCTTGCGTTGCCGATATGAATATAGTCATAGACCGTCGGACCGCAGACAAACATATTGAGTTTTTTTTGCTCGTCAGGCGAGGGAAGCGGTTCAAGCTGTTTTGTTAGAGTGTTAAATATTTTCATAACTACTTAAGCAGATTAAAAATAAGCGCTTTTGCATCTTCAACCGGTGTTTCAATGAATAAGAACACAATAACAGCCAAAGACATCAGGAATAAGGCAAAATAGGCAATGGAGTTCTCTCTTTTATTATTAACATTCGGGCCGACTATCGCGGGATTGTTTGCCATGTGTATCAGCGTCACTATCAGGAACGGAGCCACAATTCCATGAATTATGGATGTCCAAAGAAGCGCTTTAATGGGACCTATTCCAAGATAAGGAATTATTAGTCCAATAATGGCGGAAAATATTATAACAAGATAAAATTCTTTGGCTTTTGAAAATGGTTTATCCAGACTTCCTCCCCAGTTGAATATTTCCGACAGTACATATGCCGACGATCCGGCCAGAATAGGTATTGCCAAAACTCCGGCACTGATAACACCCAGAGCGAACAAGATGTAAGCATAGTCTCCGGCCAGTGGTCTTAAGGCTTCTGCTGCTTCTTTTATGGTTTCAATATCCCTTATACCAGCGCCAAAAAGTACGGCACCGGTCAGGGCTATAATAAAGAATCCGATAAAGTTAGAGAAGAACATTCCCACACTGGTATCGTGGGTAACGCGCCTTAGCTCGTTTTTTGTCACTATTTTATATTCACAAACGAAATTCTTGCCTTCACCGCCTGTTTTAATCTTTTTTTCTTCCGCCTCTTCGCTTGCTTGCCAGAAAGCCATATATGGCGAAAGAGTGGTGCCGAAAATGGCTACCAGTATCATCAGGCTACTTTTATCAAAGGATATGGACGGTACCACCAGATGATACATTAGTCTCGGCCAGTCGTTTATTACCAGCAGTCCTGCAATTACATAGGCAAACAAAGAAAAAGCAAGCCACTTGAAAATTGTGACTATCTTTCTGTATGGCAGGATGATGATAAGAATAAGTATTAAACCTATTATCGCCCAAGATATCAAGTTTGTTGATTGGGGAGTGAACATTTCTATGGCAGAGGCCATTCCGAAAACATTGGCCCCGATGTTGAATGTATTGGATATTATAATAAGACTCGATATGAATATCAGAAGGCTTTTAGAATAATAACGCTTGATATTTCCGGTCAGCCCGCACGACGAGGATATGCCTATCTTCGCGCTCATTTTCTGAACGGATATCATCAGGGGGAGAATATAAAGCATTGTCCACACCGCGCTTGGTCCCAGCCGGGAACCAGCCACCGAGTAGGTGACTATGCCAGAAGGATCATCATCCGAGGCGCCGGTTATCAAACCCGGCCCGAGGGACTTCCAGAATTTTTTTAGTTTGTTTGGCATGGTATCAGATGGGGTCAGATATTTTATTTTATCATTAAATAATTAATAAACAACTGTTTGAGGGGGTAATCATTGACCATTGAAGGGCTTTTATTTATCCACAGAGTTAGCAGTCTTGACATCGGAGTGCCAGTTTTGATAATATACAAAAATGTTAAGTTCAAGACAGGTAAAACTATTAGATTTCATAATAAGAGAACATGTAAAAACCGCAAAGCCGGTAGGGTCTGCTTTGATAGCCAAAAAAGCGGGTTTTAAGCTTAGTCCGGCTACTCTAAGGAATGAAATGGCAGAACTTGAAAAGACCGGCTACCTTGCTCAGCTCCACACTTCCGGCGGGAGGGTGCCGACAGACAAGGCCTACCGATACTATGTAAATTCCTTACTGGAGACCAAGAAGAATTTAAACCTTGAAACGGGGCATAAAAAGAAAATTAAAGATGCGCTTAACGGGATACCTCCTGATCCAAGAGAAATAAATAAAGTTGTTGCCAGAGTATTGTCCAATCTTTCTGAAAATCTGGTAATCACAGGGATATCACAAGATCAGGATTTTTTTAAAAAGGGACTGGTAAGTTTATTTGAAAATCCGGAGTTTAAAGAGTTTGGCGAGGCGTTTCAGTTGGCAAGATTTTTTGAAGAGTTTGAGGGGATGTTTCAGTTTATTGAAAGAGAATTCTTTAATACTCTGGGAGCCCCACGAGGCATTCCTGTTCAGATAATGATAGGCAAAGAAAGTCCTTTCCGGCAGATTCAGCATGAAACAGTAATGTGCGCCAAATATGGTCTTCCGGGAAACTGTGTCGGCTCACTGACACTGGTTGGGCCGACGAGAATGGATTATGAGAAAAATATCGCTTTAATCAAATTTATGACAGAGGAATTAAATAAATTAATTAATAAATAAAAACATGGATAAAGACGAAATAAAAAACGAAATAGTGGCCGAAGAAACACCGGTTGAAACCGCAGATAAAGCAGAGGAATATCTGAACAACTGGAAAAGAGAAAGGGCGGACTTTATAAATTATAAGAAAGATGAGTCGCGGAGAATGGAAGAATTTGCGAGGTTCGCAAATGAGGACCTTGTTCTTGAGATGATGGAGCTGGTAGATGACCTGGAGATTGTTGCGAAAGAAGTTCCCGGTGTCGGTCTGGAACATGTAAGTAAAAAATTCAGTGAATTATTTAAAAAATATGGAGTAGAAAGAATTAACATGGAAGGTCAATTCAATCCAGCCCTACATGAGGCAGTGGAAACGGAAAAAGAAGGGACAAAAATGGTTGAGGTTAGGGCAGGATATACAATGCACGGCAAAGTTATCCGCCCCGCAAGAGTAAAATTAACAAAATAAATTCAGTGAGCATTGAGCAATGAGCATTAAAAATTTGTTCACTGTTCATTGTTCACTGTTCATTGTTCAAAATGGCAAAAATATTAGGAATCGATTTAGGAACAACCAATTCGGCGATGGCAGTAGTAGAAGTGGGTCAACCGAGAATATTGGAAAACAAAGAGGGGATGAGGACTACCCCGTCCGTTGTCGCCATGGGCAAAAATGGCGAAAGATATGTTGGTGTAACCGCTAAGAGACAAGCGGTTACAAATCCGGCCAACACTATTTATTCGATGAAACGGCTTATCGGCCGCCGGTTTTCCGATGCCGAAGTTCAGAAAGACAAAAAACTTCTTCCTTATGAATTAAGAGCGGGAGCTCACGATGATGTTGAAATAAAGATGGGCGATAAGTGGCTTAAACCGGCCGAAGTATCGGCGATGGTTCTCCAAAAATTAAAAGCTGATGCTGAAGACAGATTGGGGGAAAAAATAACAGACGTGATCATTACTGTGCCGGCGTATTTTGATGACTCTCAAAGAAAAGCCACCAAAGATGCGGGAGAAATCGCGGGACTTAATGTAAAAAGAGTTATTAACGAACCTACAGCCGCCGCGCTTGCTTACGGACTAAACAAGAAAAAGGATGAAAAGATAGTAGTCTATGATTTTGGCGGAGGAACATTTGATGTTTCTGTGCTTGAAATAGGAGACGACACGATAGAAGTCAGAGGAACGGGAGGAGATACTCATTTGGGGGGAGACGATATAGACCAGAAGATTATAAGCTACTTTATAGAAGAATATAAAAAAGAACACGGAGTAGATATCTCAAAAGACCAGTTGGCTGTCCAAAGGTTAAAAGATGCCGCCGAGAAGGCCAAGCACGAGCTTTCCAGCACCATGCAGACGGAAGTGAGCATTCCTTTCATTTCCGCTGATGCCTCGGGCGCAAAACATTTCTCTGTTATTTTTACCAGAGCCAAGCTTGAAGAATTAGTTAAAGACCTGGTGGACAAATCCATCCAACTTACAAAAAAGACATTAGATGAAAGCGGATTTAAAATTGGCGACATTAATGAAGTTATTATGGTTGGTGGACAGACGAGAATGCCTTTGATAGTCCAGGAGGTTAAGAATTTATTCGGAAAAGATCCTCACAAAGACATAAACCCGGACGAAGTCGTCGCTTTAGGCGCGGCCGTGCAAGGCGGAATCATGCAGGGCGAGATCCGCGATGTGCTGCTTCTGGACGTAACGCCGTTGTCGCTGGGAATTGAAACTCTCGGCCAGGTGTTTACTAAAATGATAGACAAGAACACGACTGTTCCGGTTTCCAAATCTCAGATATTCTCAACCGCGGCTGATAACCAGCCCTCGGTGGAGATTCACGTGCTACAAGGTGAAAGAGCCATGGCGCATGACAATAAAACTCTCGGAAGATTTATTCTGGATGGCATTCCTCCGGCTCCTCGGGGTATTCCTCAAGTTGAAGTAAGCTTTGATATAGATGCTAACGGAATTCTCAATGTAAAAGCTAAAGATAAAGCTACCGGAAAAGAACAGTCGGTAAAAATAGAGGGTTCTTCCGGTCTGACTGAAGATGAGAAGAAGCGGATGATGGCTGATGCCGAAAAGCATGCCGTTGAAGACGCCAAAAAGAAAGAATTGGTTGAGGCTCGAAATCTCGGAGAAACACTTGCCTACACTTCGGAAAAGATGGTCAAGAAAAATGATGCTAAAATAAAAGAAGAGGATAAAAAGGAATTGAACGAAAAGGCCGAAGCGGTTAAAACCATCTTAAAGTCGGAGAACATAGAGGAGATCAAAAAAGCTACGGAAGAATTATCCAAAGTGGCGCAAAGAATCGGGGGAGAGTTGTACAAATCCGGCCAAGCCGAACCTCAGCCGACACCGCCAAATCCGGAGAACGAGATTCCGAAGGAGGACCCTAAAGACTAATCGCTCTATCTCATTCATTTTTCAGAATCGCTCCCAGCCACATACCCCCGACTCGACCGATAGTCGCCTCGCTCCAGCGGCTCGGCGCTATCTACATGCTCAACGTTTCGAAGAACCAAGCCGAAACGTTTGCGCAAGTTCTCCCTGTGGGTATGTGGCTGGGGGCTCTAAAAATACTTAATAAATGAAAACTCTGAAATTTAAAGATTTTAAGGCGAGATGGATTTTGGAAGGAGTTAAAACTGCCACCATGCGCCTTTTTGATGATAAGGATTTGAAAGATGGTGATGAATTGGAATTAGTAAACAGCGATTCCGGAGAGGCGTTTTCCAAAGCCGTAATAACCGAAGTGGTGTATAAAAAGCTTGGCGAGATTGACGACATTGACCTTGATGGACACGAGAAGTGGGATAGTAAAGATGAGATGCTGCAATCCCTAAAGAAATATTATGGTGATAAGGTAAATTTAGATACAATGGTTAAGGTGGTTAAGTTTAAATTGATAAATGAACAAGATTGATTATAGAATTTTTAGTGAGGGATATATGCCTTCAGAGAAGGACTCGGAGGCATTTCGGCTTGGTTCTGCGAAATGCCGAGAGACAAGAAAGATTTGCCGCCGGAACAAATCTATTCTGGTTCGAGGAAGGCATATATCCTGAACAGTCTTCGAGGAACTAATTTTGTGAATGCATGAATAAATTAACAACAAAACTAATTATCTGGCATGCGGGGGTGGCGGTTTTGGCTTGGCGGATGTGGTTAGGCGGTCAGTCGGCTAAATTTGATGCCGTTACGGGAATCGACTTCAAGATACCGGCTCTGGGTGCTTTCGTTTTGCTAATTGCGGTTCTTGTGCTTGGATATGTTTTGTTCCAACAGCGGCGCTGGTCTCTGACCACGGCCGGAATCATAGGACTTATATTTCTTTATGTTTTTGGCTGGAATTGGCTTAATTTTGTCGCCGTTGGAATTTTTCTGATTTTTAACCTCTGGTCAGCCAACCGGGTCCGGCGCGAGATTATTGAACGGAAAATAATGAACATTCCCGACATGTTTTATCATGGTCTTACATCAGTGGTCCTGGGGCTTTTTGTAATGATATCCTTTGCCGCATATCAGAGTCCGTTATTAACTCAAATAGAAAAAGCCGGCGCTTTGCCCGGTCAGACGCAGACTTTTTTTCAGCAGGTCGCTGATAAGTTTATCGGTCCGCGTTTGGACACGCAAAATGCCGCTGAACGTAGATATATTGTCGGCCAAATTGCCAGTCAGGCTTATCAGCAAGTCAACCAATTTTTAAAACCGTATTTCCGGTTTGCGCCGCCGATATTGGCATTTGGACTGTTTCTTATTTTGTCTGGCCTGTCATTTATTTTTATCTGGTGCGGTATGCTGGTCGGAATGATTTTGTTCTGGATATTAAAAAAGACCCGGGTTGTCCGGACCGAAGAGAAGGATGTGAAAGCGGAAGTGTTGGTGGTTTAAACCCCGCCGTTGAAAAGAAACTGCCTTTGGCATTGTTGCAAACCATTTCTTTTCAACGGCGGGGAAAAACAAAAAACGCCTTCCCGACAGAGTTCCTTAACCGGCTAAAGCACGGTTAGGAGACCACTCCGCAAAAGGAAGACGCGTGCTGGGGTTGACGTACCCAGCTGCGGAATTGGGCTTGAGGCCTCTACCGCTTTACGATGCATTCCTACCTGTGAATGCACAAGGCAGGTTCTTATCCGCCGAAAAGACGAATAACGCCGGGACGCCCTGGTGCGTCTGATCCGGCCTTTCGCAGAAGGGGTTCTTGTCGACAGCCCATGACAACAGATGCGCCATCTGCGCATCACTCGTCGCTGCCGATCTTTTCCTTCTGGCCAGGTATCGGGAGAGAACTGCGCGCCAACCCTCTATCGGGTCGCGTGTCGTGCACCCCCCCGAATTTCGAAGAACTTTGAGGCTCTATTCTACAAGCCGCCGGGCCTCTAAAACGGCGATTACGTAACTATGTTTTAATTATATCATATATTGAATCATTTTGTCAACCCCTCACCTTTCGAGCAAAAATCTGCAAAATTGTGATATAATCACAATTGCTCAAAAGGTGAGGGGTCAAGTAGTGTAAAATAGTAAGAAAATAAGCCATTTTTATGCAAAATAAGGATTATTACAATATATTAGGTGTTCAGAGAAATGCCTCGGAAGATGAGATTAAGAAAGCATTTCGTAAGTTGGCCCACGAGCATCATCCTGATAAGAAAACAGGCAATGAGGCGAAGTTCAAGGAGATAAACGAGGCCTATCAAATCTTATCCGATCCAAAGAAGAGGTCTAATTACGACAACTTCGGTTTTGGTTACAGTGATGGGGGATTCCAGCAGGGGGGATATGATTTTGGCGGACAGGGAGGAAACTTCTGGGATTTCTTCGGCGGTTCACAGGGGCGAACCGGCGGAGCCGAGGATTTGTTTGAAATGTTCTCGGATGTTTTCGGCGGATTCCGTCAGCCCCAACAGGAAGAAGAGGACTCAAAGGGGGAGAATTTGTATCTGGAGTTGACTATAAGCAAAAAAGATTTAGGAACTACCAAGACGGTTGAATATGATTCATTTGGAACCTGCGATGAATGCGCGGGGCAAGGAGTTGCCAAGGGATATAAAATTATTACCTGCAACACCTGCCATGGCACCGGCCAGATAAGATATACCTCAAGGACTGCGATGGGCATGTTTACCCGTATTGGTGTTTGCGGTACTTGCCGAGGCAAAGGCAGGATGCCCGAAAAAGAATGTTCCAAGTGCAAAGGAGCGGGCAGGGTTAAAGCCAAAAAGAAACTGGAAATCCGCATTCCCGAAAATTTAGAAAATAATTACAATATAGTTATTCCCAAAGGCGGAAACACCGGCAAAGCCGGAAAGATGTCAGGGGATTTGGTATTGAATATCAGGATTAAGTAGAGCTTGCTTACCAGTGTTGACTGGCTTGGTGTTTTGTTGTATTGTTTTGTTACTCTATATTGTGTGGGGATGATGAAATGACGGAAGCGGCTGTCAGAGAAGTGTTCTTTAAAAATTATTCAGGTCGTGATTTGAACGAAGCCCTGAGGGTGTCTATGGAGGAAATTATGCTGGGCATAATCAAGGAAGATGTTGGACAGCCGGAATCTCTGCCCGAAATTGTCGAGACGATAGTTCTGGCTAAAAGCCGAATTACTCTTTTCGGGCGCATGACAGCCGGAACAAATTTTTCTGTTCCCGTGAGTTATCTGGTCTATTTTGATACAATTCGTAAGGCAATGATTGATGTCGTCAGGTATACGCGCGATAATCTTGAAATCATGAGTCCGTGGTTCCGGGAACATTTTACCAAAGAAGACCTGAAATCAATAGCGTCCTCAATGGCATCTTCAATTGAGAAGGCGGCAGAAAGACCCGCCAATGTCAGAGCTTTTCGCTCCGGCGAATTAAGACTTTATGACGAATTTTTCAACTCGGCGCTTATCGGCATTGTTGGTGTGGAAAGATTTAAAAAATATGCGCAGGAATATAATAAACACGTCAACATATTAAATCGGTGCCAGATTGAATGTCAGCCGTTCGAGAACAATATCGGGACAAAAGAATCATAAATGGCGGCAATAGAAGCCGCTTTTTTGTTTGACAATTTTTTCGTTATCTGATAAAAATTATCAGGTTCTTGAAATATAAAGAGGTCAAGGATGACGAAAGAAAAGTTGTTTGAATTTGCCGCGGAGAGGGGTTGGGATAAGGTTTTGGAATTAGCTCATAATATTCACACTCTTCCTGAAATTGCCGCCAAACTCAACAAGGAACAAAGTCACTTGGAGATAGAATTACGGGCAATGTGCGCTATGGGCCTGCTGCAATTGGTCAGTCAAATTCCGGAAAGATATCGCTATGTCCCTACGGTTTTAGGGGTTAAATTTATGCAAGAACAAAACCAAAAAGAAGGACGAACATTTTCTTGCCAACTATGCGGAACCACCACGGGCCGGCCTCATGTATGCCCCGAATTCTATCCGGAAATGAGAGAATAGTATTGCCGACCACCGTCGGCTTTTTTAATTAAACTTTATGTTCAACCTTTCCCACTTGCTTATTCCCTGCCAATCCCTCTCTTCATCACATCTCCGCGATACGACAAAAGAGCTGACGGATGTACGGAAATTGAAGCGATCGCTTCGACTATAGCTTCAATTTCCTATCTGTCAGCTTCTTTATGTTACCGTATCGCTGCGAGGAGTGATTCAGACAGGGATATGGCTGGGATTTTACTTGTCAACTTAAAGTGCAGGCTTCCCCCCATTTCAGACCATTTGCCTCCGAGGGTAACACGATCATCAAATTATTTGATAATTTGCTTAATCCCAATAAATTTTAGTCGGAAATTCCTGAATCTTATGAAGAAAGAACGGTTACTGAAATTTATTAAGCAAATTGAGAATAATTTGATGATTTGTCCGAAGGAGACCGGAGGCGCAGGCAACAGGTCGGAAATGGGGAGAGGCGAAACTGAAGAAGCGTGTTATACTTTAATCAGTGGAGAAATATATTCCAAATTTTAATTTAGCTGCGATAACCAATCTTTTTAATTTTAATTTCGGGCCTTCCGGGCTGTTTGCCATTTTGGGCCTGATATTTTTACTGCTTTACGGGTTGAGCTTGGGCAGGACGCGGGCGCTGATATCTCTTTTGGGGATTTATATCGCTTACGCAATCATGTCGGTATTCCCTTACCTTGACCGCTTGCACGAACTCATCAAAATATCGCCGGAGTTGTATATTACGCGCGTCGGATTGTTCTTGTTTGTTTATGTATTAGTGTTCGCCGTGCTCAACAACTCTCTTGTCAAAAGCCGTCTGACCATCAAAGAGGCATCTTTTTTATCGGTTTCCATCATCAGTATCATGCAATTAGGACTTTTGATTACAATAACCACAAACATAGTTCCGGTGAGCGTTTTAAAAATATCGGGCAATCTGTCTTATGTTTCCGAGTATTTCTCAACTCACGAGGCATTATTTTATTGGTTCTTGGCGCCTATCGCGGTCGTTTCTTTCATGAGAAGAAATAAAAAATTTAGAGGTTCAGAAGACTAAAAACAACTCTGTCTATAAGGTAAGATAATTTTTTTTGGTCATGCCGGGCCAAATTAGAGTCGGTCCAGAGATTCGCTGCCACAATTTTATTTTTTGGAAATTTGCCAGATATTTTGACGGGATATTTTCTTTCTGCGGCATATTCGCCGAGACGCTTTGAAGGAATATGAGAATTTGCTATAACCCTGTCAATTTTACGGCCGGCATATGATTCAACTGTTTTTATGAAAGTATCCATTTTGTAATTTTTCATTCCATAACCTTCGGTCAAGAGATTGCAGACATAAATTGTTTTTGCTTCGGATTCCTTTATAGCTTCCTTGACGCCTTGAGGCAGAAAATTAGGAAGAAGGCTGGTGTAAAAACTGCCGGGACCCATTATCAATATGTCCGCCTTTTTTATGGCTGATAAAGCCTTGGGGTTGGCTTTAATGCTCGGATTAAGAAAAAGTTTTTTTACTGCTTTGCCCTCAAATATCCCCACATCTATAAGGGTTTCTCCTTTTACGGTTGTTCCGTCTGAAAATTCCGCGCAAAGAGTGCTTTTGGCAAGTGTTACGGGGTACACCTTGCCGGAGGCTGATAATATTTCGCCGAGGGCGTTAATAGCCGTTGTCAGGCTGCCGTAGACCTTTTCAAGGCCAAGCAAAAGAATATTGCCGCCGGTATGGCCCGGATAATTTATATCCGTAATTCTTTTCAGGAATATCTCACGCGTGGCCTGTTCGTTTTTTGATAGGGCCAAAATACATTTTAGAATATCACCGGGAGGAAGTATGCCGAATTTATCTTTAAGTTTTCCCGAACTTCCCCCGGTATCAAACATTGTCACGATGGCCGATATCTCAAAGAAAGGATTCGCTTTAATCCCCGAAAGCAGGGTTGGCAATCCCGTACCTCCTCCGAAACAGACCACTCTTATTTTATCTGAAGTCATAGGGGTTGGATCTTTTATTTACCTTTTTCAACCCGTTCAACGTACTGTCCTGTTTCGGTGTTTATGCGGATAATATCATCCTGATTTATGAATAACGGGACGTTCAAGTAGGCGCCGGTCTCTATTTTGACCTGTTTTACTCCGCCCTGAGCGGTGTCGCCTCGGATCGCGGGAGGAGCTTCCAAAACTTTAAATTCCATTTTAACAGGAAGTTCAATGTTAATAATGACGCCATTATATTCAATGGCATCAAGGACGGTATTAGCTTTTAAGAATTTGGTGGCTTCCCCGATTAATTCTTCGGTAAGCAGGAATCTTTTTGAGGACTCATCCTCATAAGAAAACCAATACTGGTCTTTGTGGTTGTATAAAAATTTAACTTTTTGGCGCTCAATATCGGCCTCTTCAAAAACATCAGATTGGGCGAAATTCCTTTCGAGGGTTTTGCCGTTTACCACGTTGCGCATTTTAACCTGCACGGTAGGCCGTCTCTGCTGCATTTTCAAATGATGGGTTTCCAAAACAGCATAGGGCTGACCCTCGTATATTAAAAACGTTTTAGGCTTTAGTTCATTTACGCCCAAGCTAATGTTGCGTATACGTTAACTGAAAATTAACAAAAAAACAAGCCACGGCTTATTTTTTAAACAAAAGAGTGATGAGGAATATAACTCCGCTGGCCAGAACCACGATGGGTCCGGGATGAAGATTAAAATGGCTCGCGAATAAAATCCCCCCCAAAGCGGACATGCCCCCGAATAATGCCGCCGATCTGGTAAAACCGGCTAAACCGATGGAAACATTTTTAGCCGCCGCGGCGGGAACTATGACCAAGGCCCCCGTCAGAAATATTCCGGTCACCTTAAGTCCAAGAGCGACAATGACGGCTACCAAAAAAAGAAACAAAAAATTTGTCCTTGAAACATTAATTCCCATGGATTGAGCGAGTTGTTTGGAGACTACGCTCAAGGTCAATCCCCGGTATATCCGGAACATTGTAAAAAATATGACGGCAATCAGAGCGGCGGTTAAAAAAACATCCACAGGGCCTATTTTAGAAATGTCGCCGAACAATGCTTCCAGCAGTTCCGGTTCGGGTGTTATTAAAATTCCTAAGGCCAAGCTCAACGCAAAAAATATCCCCACCAAGGTTTCTGACGGCAGTTCGGTTTTTCTTTCCAGAATCCATATTCCAATAACGGCTAAAAATAAAGCGGTAAAGGCGCCTAAAAAAGGATTAACTTTAAAAATAAGGGCGATAGCGATTCCGGGCAGGGCAACATGCGAGATGACGTCTCCGACAAGAGACATCCTTTTCAATATCATGAACGAACCAAGATAGCCGGCTCCCAAGCCGGTAAGTATTCCGACCAAAAGCTGTAAAGACAGGAGATTAGTGAAAATGTTCATGTTTATAGAAACTCGTTTCCCCGCCGTAAAGCTTGGCAAGAGAAGCCGGATCAAGAACCACATTCGGTTCGCCGTGGCAAACCATCTCCTTATTTACGCAGATGACATTATTGGCATATTTGTAAACAATGTTCAGGTCGTGGGAAATTAACAGGACGGTAAAACCTCTTTCGTCTTTTAATTTTTTCAGAAGATTATAAATTGTTTCTTCTCCTCCGACATCGATTCCGGCAGTGGGTTCGTCAAACAAAAGAACGTCAGGATTATTCAAAATAGACCAGGCGATTAAAACTCTCTGGATTTGGCCTCCGGACAGCCAGCCGACCCTTTCTTTTAAGACATGATGTTCAATGTGGTGTTCATCGGTTATGCCAACCGATTTCAAGGCGCCGATTATTTTCTTGGGATTTTTTTCTTTAAATTTCAAAAATTCTTCAACGCTTAAGGGGAGGTCTTTGTCGATGTTGAATTTCTGGGGAACGTAACTTATCTTCAGGCCGGGAGCCCACTGGATCTTGCCGGAATAGGGAATTAACCCCAGAAGCGCTCTGAACAATACCGATTTACCGGCTCCATTAGGGCCGACAATGGCCAAAACGTCCTCCTTTTGAACAATAAAATTAAGCCCTCTTAGGATCTCATTATTATCAAATTTTACTCCCAAGTTTTCTACACTCAAAATTGTTTGCTGGTTAACCACACAGAAATTATAGTAGAATTAAATAAAATTAACCACTTTGACATAAATAATAAAATATGATATACTATTGTCATGTTTAATTCTAATATAAAACTCAAGTATTTTGTTGTGCCGGTTATTTTGACAGCAATATCTTTGACCGCTTTTCCGGTTTTAGCCGACCAGGTTTTTGCATATTCAGATGACCTGTCATCCGGTTATAATCTGGACATGTTTCAAACCAGAGCCAAAATCAGCGGCGGGAGGGCATTTACCGCCGATGATTCCGTTTCTTCGGCCGTTATTTCCAGTGTTGTGGCCAATTCCTCAAAAGCTATTGTAAGCGCGCGTTTGGATGTTTCAGACAATATACCCTCCAATACCAGGATAGTTTATTACATTTCTAACGATAACGGATACAGGTTTATGCAGGTTAATCCCGGATATACTTATTCGTTTGACTCTGTCGGCAATCAGTTGCGCTGGAAAGCGATAATAACAAGGGAAAGTTTGCTTGTTCAAAGCGCTTCCGTTGACTCGGTATACCTTGCTTACACGGTAAGCAAGGTATACCCGGGATATAACAGCAACGGTGTTTTAAGTAATGGCGGCGATATAAACTCTTATGTCTGCAGCGCGTTGTCACTGGTCGGTCTTGGCTGTAATGCGGCTTCACCCGCCACTTATGCCAAGTCTGCGCAGACCGTTATCCCGACTTCTGCGACCGTTACGACAGCGAGCTCAAATACCTCGAATAATTCCGGAAACAATTCCAATTTAGCGGCTACCATTTATACCGCAGGCAAAAAACAGGAAGGCAGCGACTTGGTCAACCTGGTTAAGGTTAAGGGGCAAACAGAAATATATGAAATAGTCGGCGGCAAAAAACACTTGATTCCGACAATGGACATATTTTATGACTATGGATTCAAGGTTGAACAAATTCAAGACATAACCCAAAAACAACTCGACAAATTTCCAAGAATTAAATTGATACAGATTACGGGCAACAAAAAGAAGACATATTACTTTACCGAAGGAGGAATGATACGCCTTATTCCCGACAAAAACGTTTCCGGCTCTTATGGAGACAGAGATGAGGATATAATTATAATCAGCAAGAAGGAATTTAACTTCTATCCCCAGAACCAATTCGTGTTTTTAGAAAATCCCCTTAATCGCGACGTCTTTCAGATTATTCAGGGAAAGACCAAAAGATATGTTACGCCTCAAGCCGTTAAGAGAATGAAAATAGACCTTGAACAGATTGCTCCCATAAACCAAACCGAACTTGCCGCGTATAAAACCGACAAGCCGATAGTGCTCTAAAATAAAACCCGCCTCTCCGGCGGGTTTTATTTTAGTTGCGAGATGTCAAAATCAGGGTGGCCGCGGAGGAATTCTTCAAAAGGCATTTCTTTTTTCCCTTCCATTTGAATCGTTTTAATTTGAAGTTTTCCGTTTACAATCTCGGCACTTTTAATGTTTATAATCTTTGTTTGTTCTTCCGAAGCTCCGGAGGAGCGAAGGAGGGTCCATGTTCCCGGTTCGGGATTCAACGCCCGGATACGGTTATAAATTTCTTGCGCCGGATCGTTCCAGTTTATTCTGCCGTCTCCCCGGGTAAATATTTTTGTGAACGTGGCCTTGCTATGGTCCTGTTCCCGCGGTTTTATATCCCCGCCGATATAACCGGGCAGTGTTTTTATGAGCAGTTTGGCTCCAAGCCCGAAAAGTTCCTCGGATATTTCAACAAGGTCTTTGCCGACGCCGATATCGTATTTTTCTTCGGCCAGAAGAGGGCCGTGGTCGATCTTTTCGTCTATCAGCATGATTGCGGCGCCGGTCTCTTTGTCGCCGTTAAGAAGCGCAGTCTGGATAGGGGACGGACCGCGGTATTCGGGAAGAAGAGAAGGGTGGACATTCACGAATCCGTAACGGGGGATGTCCAAAAATCTTTTGGAAAATATTTTGCCGTAAGCGGCCACGACGCAGATGTCGGGTTTTAAATTTTTGAATTCTTCAAATACCAGGTCGTCTTTCTTCAAAGAAACCGGCTGATAAACTTTTATGCCGTGTTCTTCGGCAAGTTTTGCAAGCGGTCCTCTGCCCGTGAAAACGGCCACAATGTCGTATCCGCCGTTGTTCAGGAGGGCTTTTAAAACCGGGGCGGTAAAGCCCGGAGTGCCGAAAAACACTGTTTTTAGACGTCTTTCTCCCATTGACTTATTATGTTTAAATATGGTATAATATAAAAACTGGAGGATAATGACAAATGTTGAACTACCTCTCGTCCTACATCTCGTCGACCCCGATGTCGATGTCGATGTTGACGGCGCTGACAGGCGCCGGTCTGTGCTTCGCAGCTTTGTTAAAGCCGCAAAGCATGTGGGCCGATTATCCGATCCTGGATAGCTGGCTCTTTAACCAGCAGATCAAGGCCGTGAAAAGCCGCGAACACGTCTTTCTGGCTGGGGTCATTCTGGCCATCGCCGGCCTGGCCGGCACCATCATAGGACCCTGACCGTTCCTTCCTTCGCAAGCCCGCCTCACTCGTGAGGCGGGCCTCACTATTTTTATGCCTGTTTTCCCGCTCTGTTTTTAATGACTATCCCGTTCAGGTGGTCCGTTTCATGCTGAAGGACCCGGGCCAGAAATCCTCTCACTTTCAGCTTTATCTTATTGCCGTTCTCGTCTACGGATTTTATTTTTATTTTTTTGGAACGCCTGATGTTGGCGCCGTAACCGGGAATTGAAAGACAGCCCTCTTCGAGTTCGTCTTCGTCCCTGGAATATTCGGTAATTTCAGGATTGAAAAAGACATCCGGCACGTTGTTCTCGGCCGCCAATTTCTCATCAATAACAAAAATACTCAAATCTTTATTAATTTGATTTGCCGCAAGGCCAATGCCCTCATTATCTTTCATTGATTTTTTCATATCTGAAACCAGCTCTCTAAATGAGCCGTTCTTGATATCTTTTAACCCGATCTTTTCGGTTTTTTTGGCCAGTATTTTGTCGGGTATTTTAGTAATTTCCACGGCTTAATTGTAGCTGATTTTAAGCGACAAAACAACTGCTCGTAAAATCACTTGAAATGTTGCATAATATAAATATCAAGAGTTTTTACATTAAAACACGCTCAAGCGTATGGGAGGTTTTATGAGAAGCTCTTGGAAGAGACCGGACACACCCGGCAATATTGTTATCGTGGCGTTTATTCTGGTCCAGTGTTTGGACGGCGCGCTTACCTATGTCGGGGTGACAAACTGGGGACTTGCCGCGGAAGCCAATCCTGTCGTTGGCTGGACGATGTCGGTAATGGGAATCGGACTCGGACTGATGACGGTCAAGCTTGTGGCGGTAGGATTGGGAATCTGGCTTCACCTGTGCCAGTTTCACGGCATCGTGGCAATACTCACGATATTCTGCTTGTTCGTCGCAGTGCTTCCTTGGGTGTTCGTGTTCCGAGTCCTGTGGGTCCCGGCCGGTTAATTCCGGCCGGGCCCTTTTTGGGTCAGATAATTGTCCTTGGGTCAGCATCAATTGACCAATTTGAGGGTACGTATTTTAGGATGTCTTTAATATTTTCAAATTCTGGAAGTATTTTTAAAACAATATTATAAACAAACAGACCCCTTTCTTTTTCGACAAATGAAGGGTGTGGGTCAATCAGTTTAATTTTTTGTTCCAATTTCATTTGAGCTATCGCCATTTTTAATTTTCCGCTTAGAACCCTCGCTTCATAAGAGGCCTTGTCTTTGTATTTATGCCTGTATGTCAATTTTATCAGCCGGGAGTAAGGAGGATAGGAAAAGATTTTTCTTGTTTCCAATTCTTTGTCGTAGAAATCTTTGTATGTTCCCTCGCTTGCCGTCAGAATTGCCTGATTTTCGGAATTATAAGTTTGAATTATCATGTTTTTAGATTGGCCGTGCCTGCCGGCAGGCAGGAAATCCAGCAATTTTTCCATCTGGTAAAACAGTCTTTCCTCTGTTCTGAAATCAGGCGCGCCGATAAGACTGTCGGCGTTTAAAATTCCAACCAGATCAAATTTTACGTCATAGCGGTGACTGAAGATCATCTGCGTGGAAATGATGACGGACGTTCCTGGATTATTAATCTCTTCAATTATTTCCTCTTCTTCGGTCTCGTTTTTTACGACATCAGCATCAAGAACCATGATTGGAATCTTTTCTGCCCCACTATATTTTACTAATCTCCGGACTTCTTCGTAGATCTTTTGCGTACCGGCCGGACCCGCTGTTTTGAACTCGAAGCTGCTGCAATTTGGGCAATTTTCGGGCATTTTCAGACTTCTGGAACAGTGGTGGCAGACCAGAATGAGGTCTGTGGTCTTGTGGATCCGGAAAGCAATGCCGCATTCTTTGCATTTGACGGCATATCCGCAATTTCGGCAGATCAGAACGCCGGAATGACCGCGCCGGGGAGAGAAAATCAAAATTTTCTTATTTTGACTCGAGGGATTTATCGAAGAGGTGATTTGATTTTTAAATTCCCGGCTGAACAGAGAAAAATTGCCGTTTTTTATTTCCCCGGCCATGTCGGCTATTTTAACGGGAGAACGGGGCTTTGTTTCATCCAGCAGTTCGTAATCCTTATTTTTGAGGCGGTAATAATTCTCCACTCCGCTGATAACCGAAACAAAAATAATTCGGGCATTATTAAAACCGGCGATTACCCGGGCAAGGTCGGGCGTGTTATATTTGGGAGTCATGTCGGATTTGTAGAACTCGTGCTGGACATCGTCCACAATAAGAAGTTTAAGGTTTTTGAACGGCAGGAACAGCGCCTGCCTTGTTCCGAGGATTATGTCTGCTTTGCCTGAACCGGCTTTTTGCCATGCTTCGTAAAGCTTTTTGTTGTTCAGCCCGGAATGGACCGCGGCGACCTCGTAATTCCGGGACAACTCTCCGTAAAAATACCGGAGAGTGGATGTGTCGGGAACGATAAGAGCGACCTGGCCTTGTCCCCCCACCGCTTTTTTTATAAAAGGAAGAATATTGGCCAAGGTTTCTTTTGCGCCGGATAAAAGAAATAACGGTTTAGCAAGATATCGTCTTGTTTCCGGCAAAGCGATGTCTTGCAGAGAATTCTGTGTGAGTGTCCCGTACCCTTTTTTTAAAAAGAATGGCGGAAGAACTGTTTTTAAACAATATCCCAAAGGGGCGTAATAATATCTTGAGAGCCAGAGAGCTGTTTTAAATTGATTATTGCTTACTTGAGAGGTCTCGCTGATTACGTTAGATATTTTCTTGAGCTGAAAGCCGGTTTTTTTAAGAAGGATTTTTTGGTGCTCAAGAGGTGTTGAAGCGACCACAGCGGCCAGGACTTTCCGGTTTCCGAACGGTATCTCTGCTATCGCGCCTTTTTCCAGTTTTTTATTAAAAAAGTAACTCAACAATTGGGGTACGTTGGAGGGCAGGATGGTTAGAGGGATGACTTCTACGATATACATGATTTGGTCTTGGATACCTGTTATAACTAAGGTATAATAAAGCATATGAAAGTTAAAGTCCGTATAGCCCCATCACCAACAGGATTTTTGCATATTGGTACGGCGCAGTCGGCGCTTTATAATTGGCTTTTTGCCCACAAAAATGGCGGAGAATTTCATTTGCGTATTGAGGATACAGATAAAGAGAGGTCAACAAAAGAATACGAACAAAGTATTTTAGACGCATTAGAGTGGTTGGGCTTGAAATGGGATGGCAAGGTGGTGCGTCAATCTGAAAATACTGCCAAATATCGTGAGGTATTGGAGCAGTTGTTATCCGAAGGAAAGGTTTTTTATTGTCATCATACCAAGGATGAACTTGAGGCAGAGCGCCAAGCGCAAGAAGGAGAAAAAGTACCGCCTCAGCATGTTTGTAATCATAAGGATTCAGAAAAAGGTACAACCCCCGGAGGCATTATCCGCCTTGCGGTCACACGCGATGCCGATTCCACAGTTTCTTTTGAAGATGAAATCCGCGGTCATATTGAATTTAAAACTTCCTTGTTGGGAGATTTTAGTATTGCCAAATCCCTTGATGAACCGCTTTATAATTTTGCCGTTGTTGTTGATGATGCAGATATGGAAATTACCCATGTCATTAGAGGTGAAGACCACATTTCCAATACACCAAAGCAGATACTCATCTATGAAGCTCTTGGTTTGGCGGTGCCAAAATTTGCGCATTTACCGTTAATTTTGGGAAGTGATAAATCAAAACTTTCAAAACGGCATGGTAATACCGCAGCTATAGGATACAAAAAAGATTATTTGCCAGAAGCCGTTATTAATTTTCTCGGCACTCTTTCTCATACATTCAGTAAGGAGATAATGACTAAAAAAGAAATGATTGAAGAATTTGAATTTTCAAAAGTCCATAAATCGGGAGCGGTCTTTGATGTTAAAAAATTAAACTGGATAAATTCTCAATGGGTTAAAAATTTAGATCCGGCAATATTTTGGAAAATTATGAATGTAATACCAGGATTTTCATTATCTGACGACGATACGACTTTAATAACAGAGAGGCTGGAGAGACTTTCAGACGCTCAGGAGTTTTCTTATTTCTGGAAAGAACCTGAATACGACAAAGAATTATTAAAATGGAAAAAGGCAGATTTGGATAAGTCCATTGAAACTTTAACCGAAGTTAAAAAAATAATTGATGATTTTGATTTTGAAAAAGGAAAAGACGGATTGAGAAAGGTCTTGGACGAGTTTTCGGTCAAAGTAGGTGACAAGGGGTTGGTCTATTGGCCTTTCAGGGTTGCGTTGACCGGCAGAGAGAAATCACCGGATCCGGTAGATATTGCTTTTGTTCTCGGAAAAGAAAAGACCCTTGAAAGGGTCGAGAAAGCCGCAAGATTGTCGTCATGACGCTATGTTATGAAGACCAACGACCAAGCAACAAGGTTGGTAAGAGCGTGGGATACAACAGAAGACACAAAACCGCCTCGCAAAAAAGACAATGAAAAAATTATTCCAGATACGCCTTGTATGAATATGTGGTGCCATGAACCATGGAGCGATCCGAATAATATCGACACAAGAATAATGGCGACCCAAAGAGCATTTTTGTCACCGGTTATGAGTTTTACTCCTTTTATGGGCAAAAACCGGAACAGAACCTCTTCCATAAAAGGAGCCATTGCAACCATTAAGAAAAATAAAAATATCGGCCGCTTAAAATCTTCGTTCGTTACCACTTTGGATGGTTCGGATATTATTCCCAATTGCACAAAAACATAGAAAATACCGGCTATCATTGCCACTATGATTAAATTAATTATTCCAAACTTCAGACCAACGAGAATTTTTTTCGTCGGCACTTTTTACCCGCCAAATTTAAAATGAGCAACTTGGGCAATAAAAACAAAAAAATTTTAAATTGTCAATTTTTTTCGTTTTTTCTGTTTTTATCCGTTTTCTGCTTCCTGCTTTCTGCAAACATTGTTTCCGCCCAGACCGACGAAGAGAAAATGGCTGATTTGAAAGCCCAAATTCAGGCGCTTGAACAGCAAGCCGAGCAGTTGAAAGGGACCATTTCCCAAAAACAAGAACAAGCCGATACCCTGAAGAACCAGATTGCTAATCTTAAAAGCCAGATAACATCCCTGCAGACGCAAATTTCGCTGACCGGAAAAAAAATAGATAAGACCAAAATAGAGCTGAACAATGTCCAAAATAATATTTTTAATACTCAAGAAAAGGTAGACAGGCAAAAAAACACTATCGGCCGGCTCTTATTATTCATGGATCGCATGGATAAAGAAAGTCTTTTGGGTATTATATTAAAAAACAATGACTTGTCCGATTATTTCCGACAGACGCAATCAGCTTTGACGGTAAATACCAATCTGATGAATTTGGTGGACGACTTGCAGGATATGGAAGACCAGTTAAATCAGAATAAAAATAATTTGGAAGGCAAGAAAAACGACCTCGAATCGTTGAAACGGCAGCAAAGCGCCCAGAAGTCTTCGTTAGATCAGGCAACGAAAGATAAAGACGGATTATTAAAAGCAACTAAAGGCCAAGAGGCGGCATACCAAAAAATGCTGGAAGAAGTGGAAATAAAGCAGTCTCTTTTCTTTACGGAACTAAAAGAAATTGAAACCAAAGTTATTCAAGGCGGACTTTATATTCTTCATGTTAAAGCGGAAAACTTGCCGAAAAAGGGAACCGATCTTTTCCGGTGGCCGGAGGATGGTTTTACAACCACTCAAACTTATGGTTGCACCAAGTTTGCCCGCTGTGGAAGTTCCCGCGGGGCTTATGGCGGAGCGATACACAACGGCATAGATATTAAGGTTGGTTACGGTACCTCCATCAAAGCAATTGGCGACGGAGAGATTGTTGCCAATGGTAAAAATGATGGCTGGGGAAATTGGGTGGCTATCAAACACCCGCCTTATAATCTTGTAAGTATCTATGCTCACATGAGCGCATTTGAGTTTGTGAGAGTTGGTTCGCAGGTCAAAGCGGGCGATATAATAGGATATGAAGGTTCAACAGGATTTTCTACCGGTTCCCATGTCCACCTGAGCATCTATAAAGAGTTCTTTACTTATGTTAAAGAAAAAAACGGCCAGCTATACTTCAACTATGACAATACAATAGATCCTCGCGATTATCTTCCTTAATCGTGATATAATTAAGTTAAACATCTGACCACATGACTAAGATTCTCATTCTTGGCGGGGGATTCGGGGGCGTAAGATGCGCCTTAGATTTGGATAAAAAATTTAAAGAGCAAGCCCAGATCACTTTAGTGGACAGAAACAGCTATCATCTTTTTTTGCCCTCGCTTTATGAAGTCGCGGCGATTTACGAAACAAACAAAGACCCCTTCACGGTAAAAATGCGAAAAACGGTCTGCATACCCTACAAAGACATATTTGCCGGGAAGAAAATAAATTTTATTCAGGCCGAGATTTCCGCGGTTGATTTGAAAGAAAAGAGCGTTAGAACCAAGGGCGGTGAGATTTTGTCCTGCGATTATTTGGTGATTGCTCTTGGGAGCCAGACCGCCGATTTTGGGATTCCTGGAGTCAGAGAATACGCCTATCAATTCAAGAACATTGACGATGCGGTAGCCATTAACGTAAAAATAGGAAAATTAATTAAAAAAATGGATTCGGGAGAAAAAATGGATTTGCTCAAGATATTGATCGGCGGGGCTGGTTTCAGCGGGATTGAATTTGCCGCTGAAATTTCATGCTGTGTCAAAAAAATATGCAGGGAACGCGGCATGAGAGATAAACACGCGATAATAACTCTCATAGAAGCCGGACCCAAAATTTTGCCGATGGTTTCCGACAGCGAAAGAAATATAATTTCCAAACGCCTGACCGAACTTGGCGTGGTGCTGATGGAAAACTCTCCTATTGAAGAAGTGGGAGCAAGTTTTGTGAAATTAAAAAGCGGACAAATACTGGAGGGGGATATGGTTGTTTGGACAGCGGGAATTAAGGCAAATGAATTCTTAAAATCCATAGCCGGACTTCCAGTGACAGACAGGGGCAAGATTATTGTAGATGAGAATTTGTTGGTTCAGGGGTGGAAAAATATCTTTGCCGTAGGAGATAACCAGGAGTTCATTGATCCTAAAACCCAAAAACCGGTTCCGGCTTTGGCGTACACGGCAGTTGATCAGGGCAAGGTTGTAGCCGGAAATATTTATAATATATTGAACGGTAAAAACACTGAAGCGTACAAACCCTATTACGGGGTTTGGATCGCCCCGGTGGGAGGAAAATTTTCTTCGGCTCATCTATGGGGAGGATGGAAAGTGTCGGGATTTGCGGGATGGATCATAAGAGAACTTGTAGACCTTCGATATTTGGTTTCAATCCTTCCTTTCAGAAAAGCAATCGCCGTTTTCCGGCAGGAAATAACCATGTTCACAAAAAACGACTGAGAAAAAAATATTGTGATATAATTTAATATACGAAATAAAGCAATAGTTTGACATATGAATAAAATATGGTTTCGTAATTATTTAGGCGCGGTGGGGAAGTGGGGAGTGGCAAGTTTCTTGGTTGGAATTGCCGTTACGGCCCTTATGTTTAACGGAAGTCTTCCGCTGCGCGCTTATGTAATAGATACTATTCCCGCAAACAAATCAACAGAATTAAAACTTGATTTAAATCCGATTAATCAAATAAACGACATTACCGCTTCGGTAAACGATCTGATAAACAATGCCATAAACGGCCTTAGGTTCGATCAGATGATAAATATTGGTACCGGAATACCCCTAAGTCCCGTTAAAAGCCCCTCGCAGAACATAGATTTCAGCAAGTTCTTCAGTTCAGGCAATGTGTCCTATAATGACATTTCGAGCTTCTTGAAAGAAGCGGCCGTAACAGGAATTAACTTGAGCATATTGATTATCTCCATTACCTCGCAGGTGCTCAGAGGAATATTAAGCGTACTCAAATAAATAGCCATGGAAGGCTCGGGGCTCTGAAACAGAGAATACTTACGTCGCATAACCTACATTGTGCGAAGCACTAAAGCAAGAAAAGCCGGACTCCCCCGGCCATTTTTAGTGCCTCGCACAATGTGCAAATGTTATGCAACATTTTATATCGCATAACATTTGCCGGACAGTTTTCTTTAAGTTAAAATAAGTCATGCTAAATTCCCCCAAGTTAATCTTTGACATAGAAACTGTGGGAGTTGAATTTGATTCTTTGGATGAAAAAGCCAAAGAATTTTTGCTTTTTTATGCCGACTCGCCGGAAGAGATTGAAAATGTCAAAAACGGTCTCGGTTTCTCCCCTCTTACCGGGGAGGTAGTGGCTATTGGAATATTAAACCCCGATACTGATAAAGGCGCGGTTTATTTTCAAGCGGGGAAAAATATAGAAAAAACAGAGGACAAGAATGCGCAATATGTGCCGTGTCTCAACGAGAAAGAGGTTTTGGAGCATTTTTGGGAATCGGCGACCCATTATAATCAATTCATTACCTTCAATGGCCATTCTTTTGATTGCCCGTTTGTGACCATACGCTCGGCTATACTGAAAATTAAACCGACCAAGAGCTTGATCCACAACCGGTATTATGATGCTCCGCATTTCGACCTTTACGACCGGCTGACTAATTTTGGAGCAGTAAGGTTCAAAAGGAATCTTCATATGTGGTGCCAGGCATTCGGCATATCAAGTCCGAAGGCAAAAGGCGTCAGCGGCGACGATGTGGCCCGCCTCTATAAAGAAAAAGAATATCTCAAGATAGCCAAATATTGTTTTGACGACATTAAAGCAACCAAGGAACTTTTCCATTACTGGGAAAAGTACATGCAAAACAAATGAGCAACTGGTACACAACAGTAGATAGTTTTAAAGAAGGCAACGGCTACACAATAGACGGAATTTGGTATACGCGGGTTACGTCGATTGTTTCAATCAAAGCCAAACCGGCACTTTATATGTTTTATGCCGGATTGCCTGACTATAAGACCGGGGAAGATATTAAATCCAAGTCCGCGGAAGAAGGGACATTGCTTCACGAAACGGTTGAGGCGATTTTGAGAAAAGAACCTATCGTTATCCCCGACCAGGTCAAACCGGCCGTCTCCGCTTTTATGGATTTTTATAATAAGAACGAGGTGATCGCCCACAAGATAGAAGAGAGAGTTGTGTCAAAAAAACACCATTTTGCCGGAACTATGGATGTTCTGGCCGAATTAAACGGCGTTTTGGGCGTCTTGGATATCAAAACCTCAATGGCGATATACCGCGACTACAGCATGCAGACCTCGGCTTACATAGAAGCTTTAAGCGAGGACAAAACCCTCCCTCCCCTTACCCGCTGGATATTGCGTCTTGACCAGTCAAAACATTGCTTAAGATGCCCGGCAACCATGCGCGACAAAGGCGGACGGGAAAAAATCCGTGGCGAAAAAGGAAAATGTGAACACGAATGGGGTCCAATGAAAGGCGAAGTAGAAATAAAAGAACTAAACACCTTTGACTCCGATATCAAGGCCTTCTTAGCCTGCAAAGATTTATGGGCTTGGGAGAATGAGTATTGGTTGAAGAAAATAAGATAACTCACACAACCTCCATGCATGCTGCGGAGCATACTTTTCTAAAATACTGCTGATTTTATAAAAGCATGCTCCCTCCGCCGGTTGTTTTGGTTAATGAGTGACGATTGGCAATAGAAAGTCAAACTTCTTTAATGTTCCCAGAAGCCTTGCTTAGGGGAATAATAATGCTGGGTTAATTATTTTGTTAAGTTTTCTGGGAAATATATTTTGAGTCCGGTCTTTGTCTTTTCGTAGTAAATAATGGGAGCTTCAATCTTTTCCAATAGTTCAGGTTTGAGTAAGTATGTATGCGGTTTAATGCTTACAGATTTTTCTCCGATGAAACCGTCAATTCCTTTTGACTCCTCTGCTGGTTTGGCCGATCTATATTCAGTTTTAAAATATTCGGCAACTGATTTTAAAATTGCCTCTTGATTTTTCAAGCCGACAAATGTCTTAATAATTACAAGGTCACGCACCCACCTTTTTATAGATGCCTCGTCGGTTTTTTCTAAAACATCTTTAAAATTAATGAGCATTTGGGTAATCTTCTCTACTGCCGCATCAATAGCTTTAGGATGTTTTTTCAAATACCAACTTTCCCACTCTTTAAAAGTTTTGCCATCAAATTCTTTTATTAACTCGCTCATTTGTCCCACTACTTTTGGTTTAGTGCCGCCAATAAACCGATTTGCTAAATTCATTAGAGGCCCGGAATATTTTGCAAATTTAGGCGGCTCAATATTTAGAAGTTCAAGGAGCTTTTTATTATCAATTTTGAGAGTTTTCATTTAAAGAATGCTTCTTTTAACTTTAAGGGTTTATAATTAAAGTCAGATGAATCAATTTTCGAACCAAACTTCATTTTTTTAGTATTAATATTCCTCGTAATTTTTATCGGGTCTTTAAAAACGTAAGATAGGTCGGCAACGGCTATTTTAAAATCCTGGTTGAATTTGTTTTGCTTAACAAATTCTAATTTGGCATTAGAAAACAAGTTTTTTTGATTTACCCCTATTTTTTCCTTAATAAGTGGCAGAAAATTGTTATTAATTTCGTATCCGACAGAATTTCGTTCTAAATTCTTTGCCGCCAAAGTAGTTGTACCACTTCCTAAAAAAGGGTCGAGTACCGTCTCCCCCACAAAGCTAAACATTTTTATAAGTCTTTTTGGCAACTCTTCCGGAAACATGGCTAAATGTTGCTCTTGTCTGGCACCGTTAAAATTCCAATGTCCTGCAAAATATTTATTCCACTCGTCTATTGTTAATCTTGATTTCTCTTTAATGTTTTCGGGTGGTTGAGGTAGTGCTCCTGGTTTTTTAAAAATCAAAATAAATTCATAATCTAATTTCAAAATACCATTTCTTGGATATGGAAAACTGCCCATAATGCTTGCGCCACCTGTTGTGTTTGTCGTTGTAACTTTCTGCCAAATTATGGCGCCCATATAATCAAGACCGATGGTTTCGCAAAACTTAATTATCTCCGTTCGAATTGGAATGACTTTATACCTTCCATAATAAACGGAGCGAGCAAATTGGTCTCCTATGTTTATACAAAGTCTGCAACCCGGACTTAAGACACGATATGACTCATTCCAAACCAAGTTTAAATTATTTATGTAGTCCTCGTAAGAATCGTCAAAACCAATTTGATTTTTTGATCCATAATCCTTGAGTTGCCAATATGGAGGCGAAGTAATAACAAGCTGGACAGATTCATCGGCAATCTCTGCCATTTTCCTTGAGTCGCCAATTACAATCTTATGATTTGTCATTGGTTTAATTTTACTATCTTTGCCACCCATTGCAAGGCATAACTTTCATACCAACAATCAACGGCTCACCAGAGATGGTTTGACTCTTTATTGTTAATTATCAGCTATACTCTAAACAACCGGCGGAGGGGGTGTGCTTTTTTAAAATTAGTAAATTTTTAAAAAGTGCACCCCGCAGTCATGCATGGAGGTTGTGTCAACTGTTCAGATGAGGCGGAGCGAGTTTTATTGCGAAGCAGAACGAGCTGCTTTAATTCGGTCGTTTTCGGTGCGGAATTGTTTTCGGAGGCGGATGTTTTTGGGAGTGACTTCAAGATATTCGTCTTCCTGCATGATTTCTAATCCGCCTTCAAGGGTAACCGGATGCGGAGGTGTGAGAATAATATTTTCATCTGAACCCGAGGCTCTCATGTTGGTAAGTTTTTTTCCTTTAATCGGATTTACCGCCATATCCATTCCCTTTGAAACGTCTCCGATGACCATACCTTCGTAAACTTCAGTGGTCGGCCCGATATAAAGCGTACCCCTGTCCTGGAGATTGTATAACGAAAAACCCAGAGCTTTGCCCGTCTCCATTGAAACCATGGAACCGACGCTTCTCTTTTTTATTTCTCCCGCATACGGCCGGAAACCGATAAAGTGGCTTGCGAGTATCCCTTCACCTTTCGTGTCTACCATAAATTCATTTCTATAGCCCAAAAGACCTCGGGTCGGAATCTCAAAAGTAATCCTAACCTCGCCATGATGCTGTATCATGCCCATCATTTTTCCGGCCCTCTTGCCGAGTTTTTGTATTACGGTTCCGGAGAGATTTTCAGGAACATCAACCACGGCCTCTTCAAAAGGTTCCATTTTTTGGCCGTCTATTTCTTTGATAATAACTTGGGGCTGAGAAACCTGAAGCTCATAGCCCTCACGCCTCATATTTTCCAAAAGAATGGCGATGTGCAGTTCTCCTCTCCCGTAGACCTTGTAGGACTCCGTAGATGAAAAATCAACTTTTAATCCGATATTAACCTCAAGTTCTCTTTCCAAACGCTCTTTCAACTGTCTGTTGGTTACGAATTTACCGTCCTGGCCGGCAAACGGAGAGTCGTTGATTAAAAAATTCAAAGATATGGTCGGTTCGTCCACATTGATAGCTGATAATGGTTCCACGTCGGGAGAAGTCGAGACCGTTTCTCCGATATAAATATCCGGCAATCCGGCAACCATAACTATGTCGCCTGCGACAGCCTCCTTCGCTTCTTCTCTTTTCATTCCGCGGAAGGTAAAAAGCTGGGTTATCTTGCCCGAGCGGGTTTCCCCTGTCGGCTTCTTTATAAAAACATTATCCCCCACCTTCATTGTTCCATACCAAACTCTGCCTATTCCGAGGCGTCCTAAAAAATTATCATAGGCCAAGTTGAAAGGCTGAAATCTCAACGGAGCGGAAGCGTCAGACGGCGCGGCCGGCACTTCTCTTAAAATCAAATCGAGAAGAGGGGTGAGATCTTTGGACTCATCAGTGAGGTTTAATTTTGCCGTACCTGTTTTTCCTATTGCATAAATAGTTTTAAAATCCAGCTGTTCGTTGGTTGCTCCCAAGTCCATAAATAATTCAAATACCTTTTCGTGGGTTTCGTCCGGCTTTGCGGCGGGTTTGTCTATTTTATTTATAACCAAGATTGGTTTTAAACCCAGTTCAAGAGACTTCTTTAATACGAACTTGGTCTGGGGCATCGGCCCTTCCTGTGCGTCTACAATTAAAAGAACGGAATCAATTGAACGTAAAACACGCTCTACCTCCGAGCCGAAATCGGCATGGCCGGGGGTGTCAACGATGTTTATTTTGGTGTCTTTATAATAAAGAGAGGCGTTTTTTGCATAAATCGTAATACCGCGCTCCTGTTCGAGCGCATTAACATCCATGCTGAATCCTTCCTCCACCATCCCCGTCTGTTTCATCAGGGCATCGGTCAGAGTCGTTTTCCCATGGTCTACGTGGGCAATTATTGCGATATTTCTGATTTGCATTTTGGGTAATAAAAAAGGCGCGAGTGACAAGGAAAACATGCTGGGCAGTGTGTACAAGCGCTGTTAGGCGCCCCAGACAACCTCGTCACTCGCTTGTATATAATAACATTAATTACAATTACCAGCAAGAGTATATCCGGTTTTTTGGGCGAGGGACTCGTTGGCAAACCAGAGTTTATTAACTTCTTTTATTTGTTTGGCTCCGGGACACCATGTAAAGTGATATTTTTTGGTAGAACTCGCTTTTGAGGCGACGACTCTTAAATCCTGTGGCTTGGCAGGAGTTTGTTTGGAACTATTTGGAACGGGGGTTCCCGTTGTTGCCTGGTAAACATCAGCTTTTTCGGTTGTTTTGGCAGGCGTTTTGTTGAGGGCGTTTATCCGGCCAATATTAAAACCTATGATAGCTATTAAAATAATGCAAAAACATAGAAAGATATCTTTGTAATGGTTCTTGACTGCTTGAATAATTTTTGCTAATATACTATTCATAATTATATAAATTCATGGCGCATACAAAGGCTATAGGGTCTACACAACTTGGACGAGATTCGCAACCAAAATATTTGGGCGTGAAACTTTATGCAGGCGAAGTGGCCAAACCGGGCAATATTATAATCCGGCAAAGAGGAACTAAATTCATTCCCGGCGATGGCGTCCGCATCGGTTCAGACGATACTATTTACGCAGTTATAAACGGCAAAGTCAAATTCACTACCAAAAAGAAAACTAAATACGACGGTTCTAAGCGACTTGTGAAAATCGTCAACGTGGTTGCCAACTAAATAACTCACTCCGCCTCTCTACCGCCCCTCCATCGCAATCTCTCCTCTATCACAACTCCGCAATGCGAACAAAATGGGGTCTCATTTCATAAATATGCGAGAGCGCTCTGCTAATTCGCATATTTACTCATTTGACCCCTATTTTGTTTACCCCATTGCTGCGTGGAGTGCTATCAGAGAGATTGGCGACTGGGGGCTCTGTGTTTAATAGCGAAAGCCCTATCCCCATTTTAGACCGTTTGCCTCCGAGGGTAACATAATGATTAAATTTGTTGAAAATTCAACTAAGAATGAATTTTGGTCGCGAAGCAGGAATGGATAACAAAATTCATAGCTGAATTGAGATAAATTTAAGCATTTGTCCGAAGGAGACCGAAGGCGCAGGCAACAGGTCGAGAATGGGGAGTGGCGGAGCGATAAGGATAAGGATGGGGATTGGCGGGAGCGGAGCTGGTTATTCTGCCTTTACTAACACCTTGACTTGAGTTTTAACCTCTGGAGACAGATTCAGGTCCACGAGATGCTCGCCGATGTGTTTGATGGGTTCTTCGTGGCCTATCATTTCTTCCTGAAGCTGGACTCCGGAGGCCTTTTTAATTTCTTTAACCAAGTCGTCCTTGCCGATTCCGGCGAATAGTTTGCCCGTCTTGGTTGCTTTGCGGGCGAATTCTATAACAATATCTTTTAATTTTTCAACGGCTTCAAGGGCGTTTTTTCTTTCAGCCTCGATCATGATAATCCGTTTTGCCTTCAACGACTCAACTTCTTTCATAGAGCCGCCGGTAGCCGCCTTGGCCATTTTTCTCGGCAATAAAAAATTTTTAGCATAGCCGTCCGACACGTTCTTCACATCCCCTATCTGCCCGAACCCTTTTATGTTTTGTAGTAATATAACTTTCATTACTTAAAATCCTACCATTTTAACCGACTTTTTGCAACTTGACTTTTGTGTATATTTTGTGATATGATTACATTTATGGAGGTGTGGTGATGAAGTTTATCCCCGTTCTTTTAATTGGCCTTGTGATTATATGGGTTGGTTTTCATGCCAGCCTCTGGGTTCTCAATCTGCGGGTCATTGAGGCGGTATTCTCGATTCTTCCGGATGCGATTGGGAGATTAGTCTACGTGATCGGGTTCATCGCCTTCATTGGCCTTGTGCTCATGTCCACTTTTGGGATCTGTGATCTTTTGGGTATAGACTACGACTAGTTTTGCCCGCGATTAGCTCGCACATTTGTGCTTAGCCTCGCGGGCTTTTCGTTTTTAATAAAGTAATTTTAGAAGAGGCAAGTGTGGGTTACCTGTTATTTTGATACATACATGCCTATTACTTGAAGCGAATGACAAAATGAAGATTATGAGCAGAAAAATGATGAAGTGAAAGCTCTATCTTACAATCTCGATCGCTTTATCTAACTGAGGGTCTTTGCCCGGAGTACCGATTTCTATTTTGCCTTCTTCTTTGAGGTCTTCTTCTTTGAACTTAATCTCAACGTCGGCTTCTATGCCTTTGTCAGAGATTGAAATTCCGGCCGGAGTAAGCCATTTTGCGATGGTTACTTTCAAGGAAGAACCGTCAGTATATTTCTCCAGTTCTTGAACCGAGCCTTTCCCGAAGCTTTTCTCCCCTATTATTTTAATTCCCCGGTTATCATGCAAGGCGCCGGCTAAGATTTCCGATGCCGAAGCGGAACCGCCGTTCATCAAGATAACCGTGGGGTATTTTTTCAATAAAGCATCGCCATCGCTCCGGAATTCATTTCTCGTTCCGTCTCTGAATACCTCGCTGACCACAATTTGGTTTTTGTCTAAAAACCAGCCGGCCAAATTTATGGCCGAATCCAACAATCCTCCGGGGTTGTTTCGCAGGTCGATTATTAATCTATCGGCATTGGATTTCAGTATTTCTTCCGATGCTTTTTTGAATTCCGAATCCACTGTTTGATTAAAGGAATATATTTGCATATAAGCGATCTTTTTGCCTCCGCCGGCTGGCGGACTGTCAATCAGTTCCCAGTCAATGGTCGGTATTTTTATGGCGTCTCTGATGAGTTCAATGTCTTTGGTGGCGCTGTTTTGTATGGTCAAGACAACTTTTGTCCCCCTTTTGCCCCTTATCAAGTTTACAGCTTCTTCAATTGTCAAATTTGCGGTTGGTTTGGCGTCTATTTTTAATATCTTATCTCCCGCTTTAATTCCCGCCTTGAAAGCAGGCGTATCTTTAAGGGGAGCTATGACGGTAAGGATGTTGTTTCTCTTTCCTATTTCAATTCCGACGCCGCCAAAACTTCCGGATATTTCTTCCTGGAATTTCTTGCTTGTGACCGGCTCAAAAAAAACAGTATAGGGGTCGCCGACGCTGTTGACCAGCCCGTTTATGGCCCCGTAAAGAATTTTTTGAGGGTCTACTTTCCCTTTATCAACATATTTGGCGCCAAGGTCGTTATATACCTTCCAAAAAAGAGAAAAATCAACATCTTCCGGTTTGCCGTTGTCGAGGTTTATCAGTTGCTTAATCGCCGCCACGGAATTTCCGCTGCCAAAATCTTTAAACAAGAAACCGCCCGTAAAGCCTAAAGCGAGGGAAACAATTATGTTTATAATTAATATTTGTTTTGTTTTTGTCATGTTTTATTTATCGAGTCAGATATTTAATCCATTTTATCATTTTAGAAGCCAAAGAATAGACCGAGTCCGAGGAACGACGACGAAGATATAGATTGTTCTATATTGAGGAGGAGAGACAATGGAATCGGTCTATTCCTTGTTTCCCGCAGCGGGCGGGCTGATTTTAGACCAAATCCTTTGTTGCTCGTCCTTGAAGTAGAATCATCTACATCTGCAGACTCGCGTCTCGGATTTGGCTAAAATCCGCTCCGCTAAATTGATAAAATGGGTTAATTATCTGACCTTGGTATTCGAAGCCCATATTTGCTAAAATAGAAAATGGCGTCTTTAACGTGCCATCTGGTTGCGCGGTTAAAGATAAATTCCAGGATGCCCAATCTTCCTCTGGATGTCTGTCCGTGGTAGTGAAAAATTTTCGCGTCAGGAAAGTAAATAACCTTATACCCATTTTCCCAAAAACGTCTTGCCCAGTCAACGTCGCTGAAATAGTGGTACAATTTTTCATCGAGAAGCCCCACTTTTTCAATGGCTGATTTTGATGTAATAAATACGGCGCCGGAAACCCAATCTACCTCCTGTGTTTTGGAAAGATCGGCATTTTTCATTAAAAAACGGCCGAGAATTTTTTGGGCATAAGGCAGGTACGGGATCCTTCTGCAAATAACCGTCCAAGGCGAATAGAATTTGAAACAGGAAGCCTGCTCTGTTCCGTTGAAATTAATTAATTTCGGACCCAACAAGCCTACGTCCCGATGTTTCTTAAAATAATCAAAAAGTTTCTCTATGGCGCCGGGTTCCACCACCACGTCATAATTAAAATACAAAACATACTCTCCTTTGGAGGCCTTAATCCCCTCGTTTACTCCCCGAGTGTACCCGCAATTTTTTTGCAGGGGTATGAGTTTTATATTTTTAAATTTATCCTGAAATTCATCCAAGACCACGCTCTGTGTTTCCAAAGAGGTCTCGTTGTCTACGACAACAATTTCGTAATTTAAACCGGCTGATAACGATCTGGCAAATGAGGAGAGGCACAATCTTAGCAAGGCCGGGTTTTTGTAGCTTAAAATAATAATAGATAGCATGGACGAAGTTTACTTTAGGTTATCCTGAAAAAGTTGCTTTATTTGAGTAAAATTATCACCTTTTGGAAGAAGTATGTAGGATTCGTTGGCGCGGGATTCATAGAGAAGATTTTCAGTGGTTATAACATATTTTTTAATTTTTCCGGAAGAGCCGGCTTCTTTGGCCAGATCCAGCAATTCTTTGGTGTCCCAGATATTAACGTCGGTTTTAATATTCGAACGTATACTATTCAGAATCGAAATGGTTTTAACAGGATCGGACCAGAAGTTCAGATTCGTCAGTTTGTCTTTTAGGGCGAATATTACCTCTTGTTGGCGTCTTGACCTGTCAAAATCGTTGGACGAAAATCTTGAGCGGGCATAATAAAGAGCATTTTTTCCGTTCAGATGATTGGTTCCGGCCGGCAAAGAAAATTCAAATCCCCACTGTTTTTTTTCTTCAAACGGCTGCGCAAGGACAATATCTATCCCGCCGATCTGGTCTATTATTTTTTCAAAAGAAGAAAAATTTAAAACCGCCACTTTGTCTATGTAAACCCCGGTTATTTTCGAAACCAGCTCTTTCGCATAACTAACCCCTCCGTTTTTACGGTAATAGCCGTATTCGTAAGCCGTATTTATCTTGTCTTTTTTATTTTTGTCTATTTTTACGTAAAGGTCGCGTGGAATTGATGTCAGCGAAGTTTTTTTGGTAATTTTATCAAAACTTAGAATCATTATCGTATCGGTAAGAAGAGCTCCGCCGTCTTTTGCGTCCGGGTCATCTTCTCCTCTTAAACCTAAAACCAAAACATCAAAACGGTCCGGTTCTTCGGCGGGCATTATATAGTCAGGATCAACCGGTTCGGAAGCGAAGCTGAAAATACTGGCCACTTTTTGCCAGAAAGGAGTTGTCCCGTTTTTTACCTCAATGGTTTTTGATCTGCTGCCTAAAAAATACCCGATTACGACCAAGGATAAAATTAAAACAATGACGCCGAGGCGTTTTTTGTTGAATCGAGGTCTTTCGTTGAAATCAGGCTGGATAAAATTGTGCTGATTGTTTAAATAAACCATCTTCTCATTTCTTCCGGACCGGCCACCCTGCGTTTCATAATTTGCCCCCGTTTCTTTAATATTCTTGGAAGAAGCCGAAAAAACGTAGGCACTTCGGCAAGTATTTTGGGCTCAAAAATGATTATATAACCAAGCATCATTATCTCCCGCTTGAGTATATGCGGCAGGTCTTTTAAGATATTTATTGTATAATCATTTTTGATAATTGTAAAGCGAATATTTCGCCATTCTAAACGCCTTTTTTGCAAGGATAATCGCCTTCTAATTTTAAGAAAATCAGAGAAAGTTCTGCTCAAATTCTTGGTGGTCTGGCGGTCGTGCCAGGCAATTACATCGGGAACAAACAACTGCTTCCATCCGAACAGCCTCATTCTCCACGCAACATCCAAATCTTCCGCGTACCAGAACATGTCGTGGTCGGCTATTTCGGAGACGATTCCCGCTTCGCGTGAACCCTCGCTTTGACCCATAATCCGGCAATTTTCCAGAGCATTTTTACGGAAAACCGGAACCGCCCCCTCTACCGCGAATATCTCCTGTTCTTTGTTAAAATCGAATTGCTTGCCCGCCGAAACTTTAGTGAAGGAGGGGCCGTTATCTTTTTCTCCGTGGCCTATGTTTATTATTCTTCGGGATTTGAATATCTGAAATCCGCAGGTATCAATCGTTCCTCCGGTTTTAATTTTATAATTTTCATTTTCTAAATCAGACAAATCATATTTATAGACCTTGGCTTGAATGGCGCCTATTTTTTCATCTTTACTTATTGCCTTAACCGCATTTGAAACAAAATCCTTATCAAGAATGACGTCAACCGACAAAATTATCACATATTCTCCGGCGGAATGTTCTAAAAGTTTTTCCTGCCCCGGCCACATACCCAGATTTTTATCGTTTTCAATCAGATTGAATTTTAAAAAATCGGAAAATTCGCCGGCCATTTCCTTGATTATGGTTTTTGTAGAATCAACCGAACCATTATCAAGAATATTAAGTTCAATCCGATTATGAGGGTGAGTTTGATCTTTTACGGAATTCAAACAATGGCGGACATACTTTTCGCCGTTCAGAACCACGAGGTTGATTGTGATTAGGGCGTCATTCATGTCCGGCTGAAATTAGAGCAACAGTAGTTACGAAAAGCAAGAATGCTCTCTCGTCAAAAAGAGCCACGTCGGTCAGGCAATAAATTAAAACCCAAGGAACGAAAATCAAAGCCGCGCCATTGTAAATGGTTATTTCACGGTCTTTTGAAGCTACAAAGTTGTTATGGGCCTTTTGCATCAAAAGCCACAAAAACCAGAGAGCAAAGATCAGGGCCGGAATTCCCATTTCGGCGGCAATTTGCAGGTAAATATTATGGGCAGAAGAGCCGGCTTTGGCTAAAAACAAGTCCTGATTCAAAACAACAGGAAAGTTTCCTATCCCCACACCTAGAAGCGGACGGTTTTTTATTGATTCCAGAGAAAGTTTCCATATCCTTATCCTTTCTTTGTTTGATGTCTCGCCAAAATTTATTATAGAACGCACTCTTTTGGATAATAAGTCCGAGTCCAGTTTATAAAGCCGGAACTGTGGCGAGGCGAATATCGGGAAAGCGATGATAAATAATGTGAAAAAAATAATAAAATGAAGCGATATTTTTTTAAATATTTTTTGATTTTCTTGATTTGTTTTTATTCTTTTAAACCGGAAGATCCCGAAGACGGCGATAACGGCCGATGCCGCGCCTGCCGCCCAGATTCCTCTTGTGCCGGTCAGTATCGCGGCTAAAAAGACCGAGGAAACCAGCGGGACGAGTATTTTTTTTCTGTTAAAGAATATTACAAATATTGCCGGCAACCCAAGCAAAATAAACTGCGGAAAAGAATGAGAATCCGGGAAAAGAGAGAACATCCTCAACGATATTTGCTCGCCGTAATAGGCGTACCAAGTGTTTCCCAGATTATAAACGATATACGACCAGCCGGCGCCGAACTGGTTAAATTGCACCTTGCCCGCCCAAAATCCCATGAATTGGTAGATATCCATCAGATACGTTGAACCAAGCTGGAGGAAACCGATTAAGGTCACGATGATAACCGGGATAGATATGTTTTTTGTCAGTTGTTTAGCGAATTCATCTTTTCGGGCCAGATCAGAAATCACCACGCCAATCAAACTCAAATTAAGGAAATAAATTATTCTTTTTACTGCCAGCATTTTATCAGGAGCGGGAATGACTGATAAAATTGCCGTTGCGAGAAGTAATAAAAGCGGTATTGAAAAGTATTTGCGGTAATCAGGCCATTCTTTATAAAGCCATTTAAGGAATATTATTCCCGACAATATCCTCCATGTGTTGAAGTTGTCAAAAGTTGCCGTGAGCGGTATGGCAATAAAAAAAGGTATTGAGCGGACAAAAAACACAGTCGCATCTTCAAGCGAAGCGAATAGTGCATATACCGCCAAAGCTACGGCCAGATATGGCACAACCGCGCGCGGCAAAATGCCGGTTACTATCAAACCGAACAAAATAATTTCTGCCGCAAAAATCCAATTGATTAATTTTTTATTCATTCTCAACGTCTATATGAATTAATGCTGTTCTTATGGCTTCTTTGGTATACTCTTTGCGGGTTAACCGGCCTCTCGTCATTATTCCGACCAATCCTTCCGCGGAACCTACTTTTGGATTTTTAGTTAGTCCCGATTTATGCGCGGCGTCATTCATATCCAAACCTTCTTTGAGCATATAGTCAGCAACCTTTTGGGGCGCTTCCCATGCAGAAGAAAGTCCTAAATGATATTCTTTGCCATCAAATATAGCGCATACGCAGACATCCATATGGCCGGTTTTTGTATGAGGCACGGCCATTAAACCTGATTCAATGCCAAAACTAAAATCGCAATTATTAAAAGAGTTTTTTGCGCGGTTCATTGCCCCTTTAATTGTTTCTTCTAAAGATTTAGGCTGATCACCAACTTCCGATGATGCTTCTATGGCAATAATCTCAGCCTTTCTTAAGTGAGGATAATCATTTAAAATTTCTTCAACAGCCCCCACTTTTATTAAATTTTTTGAACCGATATTAATGATCATTTTCTATTAGCTTTAAAAACCTGTCCACAAAACTTTTCCAATTATATTTTTTAACGAATTCCGGGCCTTCGGATCTTATTTTATCAATTTTCTGATTGTCAGTTAACGCTTGTCCGATTGTCTCGGCAATATCATCAACTTCGCCACTTTTTGAATAAAAGGCGTATTCGCCGAAAAGTTCGTGCCCCAGTTCATTATCAGCGATAACCGGCGGAACGCCAAATGAAAGCGCTTCCATCGGAGGCAGACCGAAGGCTTCCCTGTCGGAGACATACACCAAAGCTTTTGCTCCGGCGTATAAATCAGCCAGTTCGTCATCTTTAACATGGTCCTTGTGGATGACGGCTTCCCGGTGGAGTCGGCCGTTAACTTGAGAAACAAGGGGGCTGATGGTCGGAGTTTCGTATTTATCGGGTCCAATGGCTATTAGTTTTAAATCAGGGAAGATCGATGCTATGTTTTCAAATGCCAAAATGGTTTCTTTAAGGTGTCTGCGCGGAAAGGCCTGTCCGGCATACAAAATATATTTATTATTGTTATCAGTTTTTTGTGTTGCAGGAACATCTGCCCCCAAATGATTTACTACGATGCGTTCCGGCTTTATTTTAAATAATTTGACCAGTTCTTTTTTTGAAGTTTCAGAAATTGCCATAATTTGTGAAGCATGACCGGCGGCCCATCCTGCAAATACGCGGTATGCCAGCCTGTATCGCAATGGAAGTTTTTGATTTCTTGATTCATAATAAACATCGTCGGTAAGCATGACCACCGATTTGCCGGAAAATATCAGAGGGAGCATATAATTCGGGAAAAACATTACATCAACCCGCTTGAACCGCAAATAAATCGGAAGATAAACATAATAATACAAACTGAACGAGGCCGGAATAATCGGAGGTTTTAATATTTTTTTCTTAAAAATAGGATTTTTGAGATAAGAATAATCGGGGATTTTTGATTTAAAATATAAATAAAACTCAAACTTATTTTTGAGTTCCGGACGTCTTGATATCTCTTCGAGGAGTTTGCTTGTAAGACGGGCGACTCCCCAAGTGTCGTTTTCGATCGGCTCGCACTCAATGCCGATTTTTTTAATCATGTAATTTTCCCATTCTGCCGGCATACCAATCCCCCACCCCCTTTAGTATTGCAAGGGATTGTTCCTTATTTTTGCCGATCACTATTTTTATTATTTGTTTTAGAGCAATCAACCAACTCCACGGCTGAGTCAGTAGTTTAATATACCACGGCCCATTTTTAAAATTAAAATAGAGGGCATTACGATAGTGATACCGCAGAAGCATCGGCGAGCCCAGTTTTTTGGTTGAGGCGGAAACGGAATGAGAGATTTTTATTTCGGATAGAAAAGATACCGGAATCCTTGCTTTGCGGGCTCTTTGGCAAAAATCAGCGTCCTCAAAATACAAAAAATAATTCTCATCCAAAAATCCTGTTTTATCAAAAACATTCTTATGAATAAGCATCGCCCCGCCGATAGCATAAGCCCGTGGACTAACGACCTTGAAGGTCGTTATGTGGATAAGTGTTGGTTTTAACCATTGAATCAGGCCGGCAAAAGAGGTTCTGCTTCCTTCATCCAAAGCTAAGCCGATAATTCCTTCCTTGCCCCTTTGCCCTGAGCCCGCCGAAGAGTCCAAAACAGCCCTTAGACGCTCTATAAATGAGCTTTCAACCCAAGTATCATTGTTGAGTAAAAGCACCCAATCTGCCCCGTTTTCAAGGGCTTTTTTGATACCCGCATTATTGCCTCCCGAATAACCCAGATTGCGGTCGTTCTTTATGTAAATTATGTTGGTTTCTGGTGTCTCATAATCCATCAGTTTGCCTACATTATCAGAGTTGTTATCTATAACGATAACCTCAAAATCTTTCTCGGTCTGGTTTTTTAATGATTCCAAAAGTTTTATCGTGTTTTCCGAACTATTGTGGTTGATTGTAATAATGGTTAGCCGCATATTTCGTTTACTAATTTTAACATTTCTTTCCGGAATCTGTCCCGTGAGAATTTTTCGGCCCATTTCCGGATAATTAAGGGGTTATAATTTTTGTAATTCTTGTTCAGGCGGCGGACGCCGTCGGCCAGCGCCTCCGGAATCGGGTCGTCAAAAAATTCTCCGGTGATATTTTCTGCTACCGTTTCCAGCGCTCCGCCTTTCCGGAGAGCCAATACCGGCTTGCCGAAGCTCATTGCTTCAAGAGGTGTCAGTCCGAAATCTTCTTCCTGGGGCATGATGAACGCTTTGCAGTTGCGGTAGTAATTCCCAACCTCTTCATCTTTTTTGTATCCGAGGATTTTTATATTCTTGCCGGCCTTTTTTTTCAGGTTGTTCTTGGCCGGTCCGTCGCCGATGATCACGAGTTCGTACCCCAATTTATTGAATGCATCTATCGCAATGTCTATATTTTTATGAGGAAAAAGCCGGCTTACTATTAAATAATATTCCGAGTTATCCACAGATTTCTCATGTCCGACACGGCGTGTCGGGTATGAGGTTGGGGATATTGGGGGGTAAATAATTTGTGACTCTTTGCCGTAATATTTTTTAATTCTTGATTGGACATGCTCGGAGATGGCGATAAACTTGTCCACCCTGTCCGAAGCCTGCCTGTCCCAGATTCTCAATAAATGACGGGACAATCCAGCCAATACACCCCGGTTTTCATATTCAGCATGCCTGTCCCACAAAAATCTCGTCGGGCTGTAGCAGTAGCAGATGTGTTTTGTTTTTGGTTTTAGAACCAGACCTTTGGAAAATATGACTGACGAAGATATAACAATATCAAAACCAGACAGGTCAAAAGACTCAATTGCCGGCGGCATCAGGAAAAATAAATATTTGTATAATCTGTTTATTAAAGGAATTTTTTGGAGAGAACTTGCTCTGATTTCCGCGTCGGGCAGAAATTCCCGGACAAATTTTTTATTGGAAAAAAGGACATATATCGGCGCGTCCGGAAATATCTTGTGGAGTTCCACCAAAACCCTCTCGGCCCCGCCGAGGTTGTTCAGCCAGTCATGCACGAATGCGATTCTCATGTGTAATTAATATCACAATCGGGAATGTTTACAAAGAGTCCCGGATTCTGATATTCTTTGTCCAAGTTCTTTTATTGGGAGAAAGCAATGACCATCGATGTGGCTGTAAGTCGTATCACCCTTTTTTCGGTATTTATGGACAAGACAGCCGAATTCTATAATGCGATCGGACTCAACCTCCAGAAGTCCCGAGGCGAGTGGAGTGGAGAGTATCATTATCTTGATATTCTTGAGCATGGCGGACAGAGAATTTTCTTTGAGATCCATCCGTTGAAATCTGGATTGCCAGTGGTCAGCCCCCACGGGCTGGGATTTGATGTAGAAAATGTTCCTGAAGTGCTCAAGAAGCTGATGGAAATGGATACTCCGGTTTCAAGGCCGGGAAATCCCAAGATGTATTTTTGTTGTACTTTAGCTGAAACGAGAGACCCAGACGGTCGAACGGTAACAATCACTCAACATGGTAAGGTAAAACCGGCGTAATCGCCGGCCTTTTTATTTGGCGGTTTTATCTTTTTGCGAGAACATTACGTTTGTAGATATCCAGGTTCTCAAGAACTATGCCTGTGCCGCGGGCGACGCAGAATAGCGGATCGTCGGCAATCGTTGCCGGAACGCCTGTTACTTTGGTAATCAGCTTGTCTATGTTTTTAAGCAAAGCTCCGCCTCCGGAAATGTGAATTCCTTTGTCCATGATGTCCGAGCAAAGTTCCGGAGGGGTTATTTCAAGGACGCTTTTAATTATCTGGACTATTTCCCGGAGTTGTTCGGTGATGGCTTCGGTGATTTCGTTGGTGGTTATTTCAATTGTTTTAGGATAGCCGGTGGCAAGATCTCTTCCTCTGATATTTATTTTTTCCTCTTCGGGCACTTTCATGGCGCTTCCGATGGAAATTTTAAGAAGTTCGGCGGTTCTTTCGCCGATTGCCAGGCCGTGTTTCTTTTTAATATATTCAACGATTGCCTGATCAAGCTTATTTCCGCCGATGCGGACTGATTTCCAGGTTACAATTCCGCCGAGGGAAATGACGGCTATTTCGGTGGTGCCTCCTCCGATATTCAAAATCATATTTCCCGCCGGACTGTTTATGGATATCTTGGCTCCGATGGCGGCAAGCACCGGCTCTTTGACAAGATAAACCGCCTTGGCTCCCGCATTGAGCGCCGCTTCAATAACTGCTCTTTTCTCGGTGGAGTTAATTCCTGCCGGAACCGATATCAAAACTTCCGGCTTAACAAAACTCAAGAATCCTCCGGCCCTTTTGATGAAATAACGGAGCATTGCTCCCGTAACGCGGTAATCGGCGATGGCGCCGTCAATCAACGGCTTGGATACGATAATACTGTCAGGCGTCCGGCCTATCATTTCTTTGGCGAGATTGCCGACGGACATTATTTTATTGTCTAAAATGGAAATGGCGACAACAGAAGGTTCATTGATGATAATTCCCTTTTTGGGTATGAATACCACAGTATTAGTTGTGCCGAGATCGATGCCTATTTTCTTCATTTTTTAAATTCTTTTTATATCCGCCCCTATTTTTCTTAAGCGCTCCTCTATTTTTTCATATCCCCTGTCGATTTGATACACGTTATTGATAACCGACTTTCCTTTTGCGCACAGCACCGCGATAAGATATGCCATTCCCGCCCGCAAATCAGGACTTTCAATATTTCTGGACCTCAACTTTGTCGGTCCCTGTATGGAAATTCTATGGGGGTCGTGCATCAAAACATTCGCGCCCATTCTTTTTAACTCTTCGGTCCAGAGCAGTCTCCCTTCGTAAATTGTTTCGTGAACCAGTCCCTGACCCTCTGCTTGAGTTAATAGCACACAAACAGGCGACTGTAAATCGGTAGGAAACCCGGGATACTCATGGGTCTTGACGTTTACGGTTTTTAATCCGGAAGGAATGACCTCAACCTGATTTTTGCCTATATTTAAACGGACGCCGGCCTTTCTCAATACATTCCACAAAGAATCCAAATGTTCCGGCTCGCAATTTTTTATTAAAATATTGCTTTTTGTGGCTGCCGCCAAAATAGCAAATGTCCCCGCTTCTATTCTGTCAGGTATTGTTTTGTATTCTCCGCCGTTTAATTTTTCAACGCCTTCAATGGTAATGAAAGGGGTGCCCGCTCCTTGGATTTTGGCTCCGCATGAATTCAAAAAATTAGCCAAACTTTCTATTTCCGGTTCGCAGGCGCAGTTTTTTAAAATAGTTTTGCCTTTGGCAAGAGAGGCGGCCATGAGCATGGCCTCGGTTCCGGTAACGCTTATATTGCCAAATATGAATTTGCCGCCGGTTAGCTTCCCTTTAATATCGTAGAGACCGTTAGAATAAGTTACTTTCGCCCCCAATGCTTTGTAGCCGTCCAGGAATACATCTATCGGTCTCTCGCCTATCACACATCCGCCCGGGTGAGGGAATTTAACATTTCCCGTGCGGGCAAGAAGCGAAGCTGTGACCACAATTGAAGCCCGGAGTTTTTTTGCTATTTCCCGATTTATGGCCGAGGTTTTTATCTTGGTAGCGGTTATCTGATATTCGCCATGTTTGGAGTGAAGCACCTGGACGCCCAAATCTCTCAGTAATTCTGATATTCTGACAATGTCTTCCACTTCGGGAACATTTTTCATCCTGACAGTTCCTGATGTCAGAA
>Ga0156253_118_pt1 | contig 32362 bp, 29 predicted proteins | sample RifCSPlowO2_12_FD_107900 | JGI IMG/M metagenome (GOLD analysis project Ga0156253, IMG submission 107900) | Candidatus Yanofskybacteria bacterium RIFCSPLOWO2_12_FULL_43_11b
CGTTTTTTAGAATTGACCAAAACGGTGGAGAAAAGAAAAATGCATGAGCAGTATTTGGACACGATGGAACTGGAAAGAGAAAGGGGAATCACCATCAAGCTCCAGCCGGTTAAAATGTCTTACGAATCGGGAGGGCAAAAATACATTTTGAACCTGATAGACACTCCCGGGCATGTTGATTTTTCTTACGAAGTGTCACGTTCTTTGGCCGCCGTTGAGGGGGCGATACTGCTCGTAGACGCCTCTAAAGGGGTCCAAGCTCAAACCTTGGCCAATCTGCATTTAGCCCAACAGCAGGGCCTGAAAATAATTCCCGTTTTAAATAAGATTGATTTGCCCAACGCAAGGACTGAACAGGTAAAAGAAGAGTTGTCATATCTGCTGGCCGTTGAACCCGAAGATATTTTGGAGGTTTCCGCCAAAAACGGGACTAATGTAGAAAAAGTTCTGGAAAGAATCATCAAAATTGTTCCGCCTCCTAAAATTTCTGACAGCGCCAACCTTAAAGCTCTTATCTTTGATTCCACATTTGATGCCTATAAGGGCGTCATTGCCTATATCAGAGTTTTTGAGGGTTCAATAAAAAAGGGAGACAAAATATCGGCTTTTGCCGCCAAGGCAAAAGCCGATGTTCTGGAAGCGGGCTATTTCTCGCCCAACCTTATCGCCTCGGATGGCGGCATGTCTTCGGGAGAGATTGGCTATATCGCGACCGGATTGAAAGATCCGGGGCAAATTAGAGTCGGAGACACGATTACCAATTACCATTTACCGATTTCCAATTTTCAATCCTTGCCGGGATACAAAGAGCCGCGCCCGATGGTTTTTGCGAGCTTTTTTCCGGAAAACAATGATGACTACGATATTTTAAAAGACGCTTTAGGCAAGCTTAAATTGACCGATGCTTCTTTGGTTTATGAACCGGAATCATCGGCGGGATTGGGCCGGGGATTCCGCCTCGGTTTTTTGGGCATGCTTCATGTGGAGATAATATCCGAGCGGCTGAAAAGGGAATTCGGACTTTCGTTGATAATTTCTTCTCCTTCCGTGGAATATGCCGTGAAAATGCAAAATGGCGAAGAGTTTAAAATACGCTCGGCCTCAATGCTTCCCGATTTTTCCGGAATAAAAGAAATTTCCGAGCCGATAGTTTACCTTGAGGTGCTTACGCCGACTCTTTATATGGGCAGCGTTATGGAATTGATATCTACTCTTAGAAATGTGTATAAAGGAACGGATTATCTGGGCAAGGAAACGGCTTTATTGAAATATGAAATGCCCTTGTCGGAAGTTATAACCGATTTTTATGACAAACTTAAAAGCGTTTCTTCCGGCTATGCCTCTATGAGCTATGAACCAAAAAATATGCAGGAAGGCGATCTGGTCCGGCTTGATATTCTGATTGCCAAAGATCTTGTGGAACCATTTTCAAGAATAGTTCCAAAAGAAAAAGCTTACCAGGAGGGCCGGGCTATGGTTACAAAATTGAAAGAAGTGGTTCCGCCGCAGATGTTCGAGGTTTCCATCCAGGCGGCAATCGGCGGCAAGGTCATTGCCGCCGAATCAATCCGGGCAAAACGAAAAGACGTTACCCAGCACATGTACGGCGGAGATATAACCCGCAGGATGAAATTGTGGAAAAAACAAAAACGGGGCAAAGAGCGCATGAAAGAAACCGGCCGAGTCAACCTGCCCCAGGATGTTTTCTTGAAGATGCTTAAACGCTGATAGTTCACACAACCTCCATGCATGACTGCGGGGTGCCCTTTTCTAAAATCTTGCTAATTTTAGAAAAGGGCACGCCCTCCGCCGGTTGCTCCAGTATCTAAATGACGATTGGCAATAAGAAGTCAAACTATTTTAAAAACAGAAAACCCATTGAGTATCTTTACAAGTTTTTGAATTTCCAAGCCCAGCCCCATCGCTTTTATGTCACTTTGACGAGACAAACATGAACGAAAGTAAGAACACAGCCCGGCATCTTATTGAAGCCCGTCCGAACAGGCGGGCTTGGTGTCCATGCCATAGTTCGCGAGAGAAGCTATTCAAGGTTTGGGCTTTCCGTCAGATGAGTTAAGCTATGCTAAATACAAAGCATAATACGGCAGGCTGGACCCGCCGTCGTGAGGACAAGTGGAGATTGCCGCTGGAGCAATCGAAACGGGCTGAAATAAGGTGTCGGGCGGAGCGAGATTTGATATACTTAATAAAATGCCGGGATAAGGAGGAATCCGACCATTGATATAACGACTAATAAAGAAATAAGTACCCAGATGATTCTAATTGTTTTTCTGCTTAGCATGGGTTTATAGTATCATGAAATTACTAAACTCAAAAATTTTTACCGCTCTGATTGTTATCATTGCTTTGTGGCTTGCCCTTTCTTCGGTGAAGCTGGCTTCACAAAGAGCCGCAGTCGATAAAGACGTTAGTGGTGTCGAAACCAAGATAAGGGAAGTTCAGGATGATACCGACTATCTCAATAAATTTTTGGCCTACTTTCAAACTCCGGCTTTCCTTGAAAAAGAAGCCCGTTTGAAGTTAAATTATAAAGCCCAAGGAGAGGAAGTGGTTTTTATATATAAAGACAAGAATTTCAAAAAAGAGCCCGATTCGACAAACCTGGAAGAATTATTGGCAGGAATGCCCAATTATAAAAAGTGGGGGCTCTATTTGTTGGGGTATTAAAGAATATCTCGCCTTTGCGAGCTATCGGGCCTGCCCGCCGAAGCTCGCTCCGGCGGGCGAAAGCGGGATTCGTATAGTGGCAATACGCGACCTTCCCAAGGTTGAGACACGGGTCCGATTCCCGTATCCCGCTCAAAACGCTTTGCGGTTTTGATTGTGTTTACACTATCTTTAAGCGGAGTATAATTAAAAGATAAATTAACTTTAAATAATGAAAATCACAATAACCTTATTTTTAATCAGTTTAACGATATTTCCCGTTATGGGGCTTGCTCAAACTTCAAATACTCAAACCCCGCTTCCCGCAGACGTTATTTCTCCGAAAACAACCGCCGTCTCGCCGATACCCATAAAATGCGGAGTGAATACTTTTATCGTTAACAATGAGTGCGGCATTGGCGCATTCAAAAATGTCCACGTTCAATGTTATGACGGTTATGAAACCGCTTTGGGGAGCGATGAGACTTCGTGCAAATCTTCTGAAACGTGGCAACAATACGCAAAAGAAGTATGCGCAAACCGTTGTTCAACCGGAAAAGAGCCAAATATTATTCCAAAACCGACGACAACTTCGCGGCCGGCGCCGCTGTCTCCGCCGACGGCAATAAATAAACCGGTTGCCGTGTCGGTAAACCGTTGCGATGAAGTGGCGCGGTGGGAAAATAAAATCATCTATTATAAAAAACTTAGCGGTTTAAGCGATGCCGATCTGAAGAAAAACGGTTTTTCGCGGGAAGAAATTGAAAAAATCCTGCAAGACCTTTTACTCGGCCTCGATAAAATAAAAGCGCAGTGCGGTAATCAAACGGGAACAATTGCCGCGCCGGGAAGCGCGACAACGGGTTCGGTGTCTGTTGCGGAAACAATAAAGCCCGTGGTTGTTGAATCAGGACAAGAAATCAGCGTTTATTATAAAGCCAAGCTTGAAAAAGCCGCTTCCGCAAAAGGGGAAGAAAAACAAACAGAAGAACTTAAAACATTAAAAGATGAAATAGACGGGCTTATTGCCAACCTTATAAAAAGCAGAAAAGAACTGGAAACAAGCGAATTGAACGCTTTGGTAAAAGAAGTAAAAGTAAGCCGGGGAGAAATTAAAGCCGATAATATAACAGTTGAAACTACGGATAAAAAAATGCTTGTCAATATTGGAGACAGGCCGGTGAGCATTGAACCCACGGCAAGCCAAGTACTCATTCGGGATAAGGGATTGGAAGTGAAAACAGGTGAAGTTGTGATTAAAGAAAATGTATTGAATGTGGGCGGCGTTGAGGTGAAGATGTCCGCAAGCGAAGTTGCGGAAAAGCTTAATTTTGCGCCGAAAACAGTTGAATTAAAAGAAGAAAACGCGAAAGCGGTTTATAGCATGAAAATTGAAGAACGACGCAAGCTGTTCGGGTTTATTCCGTTAAATATCCGGAAGACCATAGCCGCAGACGCCGGAAACGGCCAAATATTGACGGAACGTCTTCCTTGGTATAATTTCCTGACGACAAAGTAACGGATTATTCCGGGATTTGGTTTTAAAACGCGTTGTAAAAAGCGCGTTTTTTTGTTATTATATTTATGGTTTTATGCCGGAGTAGCTCAGTTGGTAGAGCAGCACTTTCGTAAAGTGAAGGTCGCGAGTTCGACTCTCGCCTCCGGCTCCAGTAATAAAATAGAGTCCAAACGGACTCTATGGACTATATACCGACGATTTTCCTGATTTCTTCTCCTTCCAGAACCTCTCTTTCTATTAATGTAGCGGCTAAGCGCTCAACGACTTCTTTGCGTTCCGCAACGGCCGTTCCGGCTGTTTTATAGGCCTTATCAACCAACGACTTTATCGCTTGGTCTATTTGCTGTGCCGTCGCTTCAGAACAGTTATATGATTTTTCAGTAAGCTGTTTGCCTAAGAACGGATTTTCCGATTTTGATGCTACAAAGTTCAACGGACCTAGTTCGGACATTCCCCACTCACAGACCATTTGATAGGCAATCTCGGTTGCTCTTTCAATATCATTTTTGGCGCCGGTTGTCTGCTGGCCGAGGATGATTTCTTCGGCGCATCGTCCGCCCATCAGTATGGCCAACTGACTCTCCAAGTATTCTCTTGAATAATTATGCCGGTCTTCCGCCGGAAGCTGTTGGGTCAGACCTAAAGCCATGCCTCTGGGTATCACGGTCACTTTGTGAAGCGGATCTGCTTTAGGCACAAACAAAGAAACCAACGCATGACCGGCTTCGTGAACGGCGGTTGTCCTTTTTTCCTCGTCTGAAATAACAAGCGACTTGCGTTCAGTTCCCATTATTATTTTATCTTTGGCAAACTCGAGGTCCTGCCGGTCAATTGCCTGTCTATTGTGTCTTGCGGCATTAAGGGCCGCCTCGTTGACCAGATTGGCTAGATCGGCGCCGCATAATCCCGGTGTTCCTTTGGCTATGTCGAACAGGTTTGTTCCTTCAGCCAAGGGCACCTTTTTGGCGTGTATCTTGAGGATATTTTCCCGGCCTTTTACGTCGGGCCTGTCTACCACCACCGTTCTGTCGAATCGCCCGGGTCTTAAAAGAGCCGGATCAAGCACGTCAGGACGGTTTGTTGCCGCGATGAGAATTACCCCTTCATTAGCTTCAAATCCATCCATTTCCACCAAGAGTTGATTCAATGTTTGTTCTCTTTCATCGTGTCCGCCGCCGATACCCGCGCCCCTATGCCGGCCGACGGCGTCTATTTCGTCTATGAATATGATACAGGGCGCGTTCTTCTTGCCCTGCTCGAAAAGGTCTCTTACTCTGGATGCTCCCACGCCGACGAACATTTCCACGAAGTCGGAACCGGAAATGAAAAAGAACGGCACGGCCGCCTCGCCGGCGACCGCTTTGGCAAGAAGAGTTTTGCCGGATCCGGGCGGGCCCGCTAACAGAACCCCTTTGGGCAAGCGTCCTCCCAATTTTTGAAATTTCTGCGGGTCTTTAAGAAATTCGACCGTCTCTTGCAGTTCTGATTTTGCTTCTTCAACGCCCGCGACGTCTTTGAACGTCACTTTCTTTTCGCTTTGAGCAAGTTTGACACCGGACTTGCCAAACGATGTCATGTTCTTTTCTCCACCCCGCATACGATTTATAAAGAACAGCCAAAAAACGACAATAAGCAGAATAGGCCCCCACATAAACAGCATACTTATCCAAGGACTGACTGTTTCCTCTTCGGCGTTGACCGCTATGCCTTTTTGAATCAGTTGATTGACTAACCCCTCATACTGGTTTGGCGCGTATGTTTGGAATCGGCCGCCTGAAGCTGTTTGACCAGAAATATTGTTTCCGGTGATGGTCACGCTGACGATCTTACCCCCGTCCGCTTGACGGATAAATTCGCTGAAACCAACCTTTTGGCCGGATTGCGAGGGATTATTCCAAACAAACAGAAAAGAAATAACAAATAAACCCAAAAATAACCAGCCAAATGTTCTGAATAAAGACTTCTTTTTCACAGACCCCTCTATTTATCAAGGATCAACTTTATAATGACTTAACCATAAATGTTTGAAAAAGCCAAGTATGGCTGTTATAATGGATAGGTGGATTATGCGAAAAACAAGGCTCTTTTATATGTGTATTCTGGAGCCGGAGGCGTGGACGCTCAAGATTGGGCGTCAATGCTTTTAAGAATGTATCAGCGATATGCCCAGAATAAGGACTGGGGATTTATAGTTCTTAGTCAATCTTTTGGAGAACAGAAAGGCATTAAGAATGCGGTTTGCGAGATAACCGGCGAGAATACATATGACATTTTAAAGGGAGAGTCGGGTGTTCACCGTCTTGTAAGAATATCGCCGTTTTCAGCCAAGGGATTACGGCATACTTCATTTGCTTTGATTGAAGTTTTGCCGGAGATGGTAAGTCGCGACCTGAAGATAAATCCGAATGACTTGAGGATAGACACTTTCCGTTCGTCAGGGCCGGGCGGACAGAACGTGAACAAATTGGAGACCGCCGTAAGAATAACTCATATCCCCACCGGAATTATGGTTGCCGTCCAGTCGGAAAGGTCCCAGGGCCAGAATAAAGAAAAAGCCATGCAGGTGCTTATTTCTCGCCTTGCCCGGAAAATGGAGGAGGCGAAAACAAAAGAACTTTCCGAATTGAAGTCCGAAAGGCGCGAGATAGAGTGGGGAAGCCAGATCAGGTCTTATGTTCTGAATCCCTATCAAATGGTTAAAGACCATAGGACCGGAATCAAGTCATCCCAGCCGGATAAAATTCTGGACGGCGATTTGGATAAATTCATTAAAACTGAAAAAGATGATCGAGTTTAAAGATGTTTCTACAATTTATGACAACGATGAGAGCATAGAGATACTGAACGGTGTAAATTTGCATATTAAAGACGGAGAATTTGTTTCTATCATCGGACCGGCCGGAGCGGGCAAATCAACCTTGCTCCGTCTTTTGACCCGCGAGATATCTCCGCACAGAGGAGAGGTTATTTTGGACGGAGTCAATCTGGCCGAGGTTCCTTCCAAAGCCATTCCACTGCTTCGCAGGAAGATAGGGACCGTGTATCAGGATTTCAAGCTTCTTTCCGCCAAAACCGCTTTTGAGAATGTGGCCTTTGCCATGGAGGTATGCGGCGCCGACAGAGGAGAAATAGAGAGCGATGTTCCCAAGATTTTGGGGATAGTCGGTTTGGGAGACAAACTCAAAAGCTTCCCTCATCAACTGTCAGGAGGCGAAAAACAGAGATTGGCGATTGCCAGAGCTTTGATACACAGGCCGAGGATAATATTGGCTGACGAGCCGACAGGAAATCTGGACTTGGTGAACAGTTACGATGTGGTAAAATTATTAATGAAGATAAACGAACTGGGCACGACGGTCATATTAGCCACTCACAACAGAGAAGTGGTAAATGCCATCGGCAAGCGTGTTATAAGCATAGAAAAGGGTAAAATAGTCCGGGATCAAGTGGAAAACGGTAAGTATGTAATTTAATGGAAAATTTCCAAGAAACAGCAAAAAGAGTTTTTAACGTAGGATGGACCAATTTCAAAAGGAACACCTATTTGAGCATGGGCACTACGGGAGTTATGATTTTGGTTCTGTTTTTATTTTCCGGATTGATGTCTCTAAATTATCTCGCATCGCAAATCGTATCGGGCCTGGAGGAAAAAGTGGATGTAAGCGTCTATTTTAAGAATGACGCGTCCGAAGAGGAAATAAACAAAGTTAAAAGCGACCTTGAGTTACTGGGTACCGTAAAGAAGGTTGAATATGTTTCAAAAGACCAAGCTTTGAATGAATTTAAAGAAAGGCACGCCGGAGACACCCTGATTCAGGATTCTTTGGCGGAATTGGACGACAATCCCTTGCAGGCCTCATTGAACGTAAAAGCAGACGATTCCTCGCAGTATGCTTCTATTGTTACCTTTCTTGAAGGAAATAAATTCAGAAGTTTGGTTGATAAGATAAATTTTTATGAGAACGAGCAGGTCATCAAGAGAGTCCTGGCTATCTCGGGAGGTCTCCGGAACTGGGGGTTTTTACTTACAATGGTTTTGGCGTTGATTGCCGTTCTGGTAACTTTCAATACGGTCCGGCTCACTATTTACAGCCAAAAGCAGGAGATAGAGATAATGCGTTTGGTCGGCGGTTCCAATTGGCATATCAAAGCGCCATATCTCGTTGAAGGCGGAATGTATGGAGCTTTGGCGGCGGGAATCGTGGCGGTAATATTCTATCCCGCGATTTTTTTCATTTCGCCCAAAGTTGAAAGTCTGATGCCCGGGGTCAGTTTGATAAGCTATTTTGTTTCAAATATTTTTCAGTTTGTGCCCCTCATATTTTTTATCGGAATTTTGCTCGGCGTGACATCGAGCTTTGTGGCCATCCGCCGATTTCTCAAAATCTAATTATAACTTTTGCGTGCGCCTGGCCTATTTAATTAAGGCCTACGGCGCACCCTTCGGGCTTGACCGATTTCTTCGTTAAATCCTCCGCTTGCTCCTCACCATACGTTAAGTATGGCTCCTCGCAATGCTCGGATTTGCCTTGAACTCGGTACAAGCGCAGAAAGTTCTAATTCGATACGGATCTGGCCAAGCCGGTTGAGTTCTAAACCCTACTCGTAAAACCATTGAAAAAATGATTTTTTTGTTGTAGAGTTTAGGTGTTTTTAAAAACACTTTTTGATTAATTCTTGCCTGAACTGCGGGGTCGTCTAACGGTAGGACATCGCCCTCTGGAGGCGAGTATCTTGGTTCGAATCCAGGCCCCGCAGTTCAGTTCGGAATTTATCAATGTGAGAATCCAGGCCCCGCAGTTCAGTTAGAAATTTGAGATTGAGAGAGTTCATTTTCTTCAGGTATAGCAACATTATTTTCATGTTCTGACCCCCTTTTCATCAGAGCCAGTAGAAGTGAAGTAAAGATACCTTCTACCGTTAAGAACGGTTCGTAAGTATTAATAAAGAGTTTCTGGTCTTTCAGGGCTGATAAAACATAAACAGTTTAAACAAGCATGAAAAAACCACTCGGCATATTTTTTATCGTTGTCGGCCTCTTGATTTTAATCACCCCATTTACACCCGGGTCTATCTTGCTGATTATCGGAATTGATATGGTCTTTGGCAATCGCTGGCCGTGGTGGAAAAAAACAAAGAATGATTTGCGTAAGTTCTGGAGAGGATTCTTGAAATGAAAAAACTCAAAATATTTCTCTATCATCTGCTGGTCTTTATTCTCGGTTCGGCCGGTATCGTTGTCTATGTTTTCTCTCGTTTGGCTTCTCCTTCAAGCGGAGCGGGTTTGGGCGGGATAATTGTCATGCCGGCAATAATTACCGTTTATATAGCAGCTTTTGGATTCCTTTGCACTATTTCTTTTGTCACATGGCTTTTAATCGTATATTTCCGTAGCCGGAATAAATAGACAAATTAGACATCAAAAATACTCACAGTGATTGGTAAACTTTTTATGCTCAATCAGCCGAATTCTCCTAAAATTGTGACCGGAAACGACTGAAAAATATAATAATTACAGCAAAAATATCGGGGCTATTTTCGGACCATCTCCAAAATAAGGCAGACAAGGCCTAAAAACAGGCAATTCAGACAAAACCTCAAATAATGGCTGTGGATAAGGGTATTTTCAAGGTCTATTGAACTGTGTTAATGTATTAGTGGTAAACAAGTAGCATGGTTCATATCAAAAATAACAATCCTAAAGATTTTGCAATTGAGCTCCGAAAAGGAGGATATTCGTATTCAGAGATCAAGAAATTTTGTCCGGTACCGAAATCCACTCTTTCCTACTGGTTTCGAGACATAAAATTGTCGGAACCACAGCTGACAAGATTAAAAAAAAAGCGGATTGAAGCGGCCCAAAAAGGTTCCAAGGCAAGAATTTTAAAAACTTCCAAAGCGATTGAAGAAATCCAAAAAACATCGGCAAAAGATGTCGGTAAAATCTCCAAAAGAGAATTATGGCTGATGGGGGTTATTTTATATTGGAGAGAAAGGTTGTTAAATAAAAATGACAGCGACCTTAAAAAGGGAATCCGGTTCACAAGCTCTGATCCGTATCTGATAAAATTATTTCTGAAGTGGCTTAGCGATATCGGGGGGATTAAAAACGAAGAAATCAATTTTGATATTTTTATGCCGGAAGATAAAAAACGTTCGCTCAACGAATTCGTAGACTACTGGGCCGGTGTTACCGGTTTTACGAAAGGCAACTTTTCGCGCTATTACTTACAGAAAGTTAAGGCAAAAAAGCCCAAAAGAAATAGTAAAAAATCTGTCCACGGGTTATTAAGGGTTAGAGTTAAAGCAAGTTCAATGTTGGCCAGACAAATCTCGGGATGGATAAATGGAATTAATGAAATATTGCTGGGATAAGATAAAAAAGCCGGATTTAGGTCAAAAATACCAATGAGGGATTAACTTGATTGAGATTATTAAACAATTATAAACATTAATAAATTTCCTTAATAAAGCTTCGCCCCTTATAATATAAAGTATAATAAATAATGGGGCCCTGATTGAAATAAGTTGAAATAAATATTTAAGTATATTACAATAATAATATGAATAAATTTACATGGATAATTTTAGGAGTGATTGCGGTTCTGGTTTTATATTCGTGGTCTTTATACAACGGCTTGGTTAAGGCGGATGAAAACATTACGGGCCAATGGGCTCAAGTTGAAACTCAATACCAAAGACGATTTGATCTAATACCGAATCTGATTAATTCGGTGAAGGGAATTATGAATCAGGAGAAGCAGATATTCGGTGATCTGGCCGATGCCAGAACCCGATACGCCGGAGCCGAAAACGTAGACGATAAAGTCAAAGCCGCTAATAACATGGAGAGTTCTTTCGGCAGGCTGGTTGTTGTTATGGAAAACTATCCCCAGCTTCGTTCGTCGGAAACTGTCCTTACTTTAATGGCTCAGCTTGAAGGCGCGGAAAACAGAATAAGCGTGGAAAGAAGCAGGTTCAATGATGCAATAAAATCTTTCAATACAACAATAAAAAGATTTCCGGTAAATATTTTTGTCCGTTTTTACGGATTTAACGAAAGGCCTTATTTTGAATCTCAACCCGGAACAGAAAAGGTTCCAGGGGTTAACTTTTAACCAGTTCTCAATTTTGTATGTTCCGGATGCTTAAACTATTAAGCGGTGTCTTTCTTTTAATTCCTTTCGTTGTTTTCGCTTATCAGAATCCCGGCATTCCAACCGGTTTTGTTAATGATTTTGCGGAGATGCTCACGGCAGAGCAAAGGCAATCGTTAGAAAAGAAGATTAATGATTTTGAAAAAACTACCGGCAACGAGCTGTCGGTGGTTACCGTTTCCGGTCTTGGCGGAGACACTATTGAAAATTTTGCGGTAAAGCTTTTCGAGGACTGGGGAATCGGAAAGAAGAATAAGGACAATGGTGTTCTGCTTCTTATCGCTCGCGATGAAAGACAGTTCAGGATTGAAGTCGGGTATGGTTTGGAAGGAGCCCTTACCGACGCCCGAAGTTTTTGGATAACCCAAAACATTTTGAGACCCGCTTTTCAGAAAGGAGATTATTACGGAGGCATCAGCGACGGAGTGGGCAGTATCATCTCAATAACAAAAGGAGAATTCAAGCCGGATACAAACTCAACCGGCAACGGCAAATTCAATGTTAATTCTGTTTTCTTGCTTCTTTGGGTGTTGTGGATATTTTTTGTGTGGATAGGAAGTATTTTGGCCCGTTCCAAATCTTGGTGGGGCGGGGGAATTGCCGGCGGAGTAATCGCTTTGATTGTCGGCCTTGTTTTTACCTCGGTATCGGGTTTTGTTTCGGCTTTAATTTTAATACCTTTGGGCCTCTGGCTCGATTATACTGTTTCCAGAAGATATACTGTCATTAAAGAAGCCAGCCAGCCGTTACCTTGGTGGATAGGAGGCCGGGGCGGTTCGGGATTCGGCGGCGGAGGATTCGGCGGTTTCGGAGGCGGCCGTTCCGGCGGAGGCGGTTCATCCGGAAGCTGGTAATTTAACGGAACCGGCATGACAGAACCGCTTGACAGGGTTTTGTTTACAAAAAATTTTATATCCGCCGCAACACATCAGACCCCACCTCAATAATATCTTTCTGACGCGTTGCGAGATGTTTAATCAATCCCGCAAGGCGGGACGAGGAAGCTGTAGCTGTCGCTACTGCGACGAGGATAAACGAAGCGGGGTGATAAAATCTCCGCAACCCGAGGGGATACGGCCAATCTTGTCCATCACTCTGCGGCGCTCCTCCTCGGAGTAGAATAACTACACCTTCGTCGTCGCTTCTTGTGCTGACCAAGATTGACCAGTATCGCGGCGAAAGATATTATTGAGGTGGGGTCTTAAGTTCTTTAAATTTAAATCAGGACACGGACATGAACCAAAAACATCTGCAGCGTCTCATTGGGGCGATGTATGCCGTTCAGGATTTTCCCGTTCTTGATGCATACGGCAGCAAAATTTTTGGAAGACCTGTCCGGGGAACATGGAAACTATTCCGGCACATCGTCAGAACCGCGGTTGCCGATGTCTGGCAATGGAGTTCTTGTAAAGAATTGGCAAGCTACCCAAAAGAAGCGGAGGTTCCCGTTTTTGAAGAATTTGCCACTCTCATGCTCCATGAAGCAACGCACGGCTGGTGTTATTTCCTGAAAAACGATCCGTCGCCGCAGGATTATCCGACCGGCATTGATGAGGAGCGGGTTTGTTGGGATGTCAGTAAGCTGGCATGCGAAATGCTTGGCATCCCTTATCAGAAGGAGCTGGCTGACCTGTCTTATCAATTCTATCATTCCATGCGGGCCGGCGACACGGAAGAGGTTGAAAGTATTTTGGAAAAATTGCCGTCCCACCTCCGGTCATAGGATGGGATTATTGTCTTATTTTACCAAACCCGGCGGCGGTTTCCGGCCGTAATAAAATCCTCTTAAGGGGATTTTATTTTTGTAAATTCCATGTTGGCCGCAGAATCATCACTTGCGCCCATTCTTTGTTTTTATTAGAATGTAGTTAATAATTACATGAAACACATCAGTGAATTTATCGATAAACATGTTGACTTTAATTTTGCTTTGGCAATTATCGCGATTTTGGGAACCGCAGGATCTTTATACCTGCAATTCAGCGAGGCCAATACTGAATTTGATACTCTCAACGCTTCAATGCATACTGTAATCAGGGGTCAGGAAAGAGGGGTTTTGAGGGAAAACGCATCCATCAATAACGAACTTGATGAACTGGGAAAATCATTGGACATGTTGATTTTAAAATAAAAATAGTTGATGATTAGAAACATGAATAAGCTCATTATTTCTTCGATATTGGCCGGCGTTTTGTTTGTCGGTTCTTTGGCTTTGGCTGAAGACAATGTCCCCATAGCAACAAATGTTCCCAAGTCGTCATCCGTGAGAGCCAAAATGCAGGAACAAAAAGACCGGCTCAAACAGGAAGTTAAAAACGCAAGAACCCAGCTTAAAAACACGACAGAGGCCGTGAGGGAAGATATTAAAAAAAGCAGAGAAGAATTTAACGATTCGGTCAAAGCAAAAAGAGCGGAATTGGACGACAAAATAAAGGTTAAAAGAGAAGAGCTTAAAACTCGCCTGCAAAAAATAAAAGATGAGCGAAAAAAGCAAACCGTAGAAAACATTGACCGGCGGATGGATGCTTTAAATGATAAAATAGTGCGGCACCTTTCCGGTGTGCTGGACAAACTCGGAGAAATGCTGGTTAGGATAAGCGAAAGAGCCGATAAAGCGTCTGTCGAAAGAGGACTTGATGTTTCGGCGGTTCGTTCGGCGATAGATAAGGCCAATACCGCCATTGCTTCTGCCCGTTCAGCCGTAGAAACCCAATCCGGAAAAACATATACAATTAATATTACCGTCGAAAACGCTTTGAAAGCTGATGTCGGCAAAGCCCGCCAAGCTCTCGGCGCCGATTTGGCTAAAGCAAGAGATGCGGTTAAAAACGCCCATTCAGCGGTCAAAGACGCGGCAGTGGCATTGGCTCAGCTTGTCGTGAAACCGAAGGTTTCACCATCGCCGTCTGTATCGCCCTTGGTTTCACCGACTCCGACCCCAACTCAATAGATTTTTAAATTAAACAAACATGGAAAACACGCAAAACAATATGGCGAGCTATCCTTCGGGAGATAATAAAAAAACAGTTTTAATTACTGTTATAGTTGGAGCAGTGGTATTGGGCGCTTTAGTGTGGTGGATTAAGCAGGTTCCACAACAAGCTCAAACAAGTCCGACGCCTGATGCCGAAACTGCCGCAATTAATCAGGATATTAACAGTATTGACGTGGGAGATTTGAATTCTGAATTTAATTCGATAGACCAAGAATTGCAGGGACTTTAAGATTAAAATGATGAGGCGCCGTCCTTTGGACGGCGCCTTTTGCGTCGGATCGACCGGTCAGAACCAGCCGTGTATCCGACACTCGGCCAGTGGATCGAAGAGTCCTCGCCGGCGAGTGTGCGTGTTGTCTCTGCAGTTAGGGCACAATGGATACATGCGCATGTCATATTTGGCAATAATTGCCAAAATGAACAGGCATGCCAACGAGAACGTGAGATACTCGATAACGAATTTAATGAACTCCATCCCCACCTCCTTTTGGTATTATATACCTAAAATACCAAAAAGTCAAGTTTCCGTTGAAGTCTTTTTTGATTTGAAAAAAACTGATAATCTAAGGGAATGGCCATTAAGCCTAAAAAAGCCATAAAACCCAACAGACCGTCCTGGGACGAATATTTTCTTGAAATAGCAAAAGTAGTTGCCCAGCGTTCGACTTGCGACCGCGCCAATGTCGGAGCGGTGATCGCAAGAAACAAGGTAATTTTATCCACCGGATATAACGGCGCCCCGCGAGGTTTGCCCCACTGCGATGATGTTGGCCATGAGATTGTTGACGGCCATTGCGTAAGAACTATTCATGCTGAAGCAAATGCCATCGCTCAAGCGGCCCGCAATGGAGCGGCCATTGAAGGGGCAACCATATATCTGACGATCTCTCCCTGCTATGACTGTTTTAAGATGATGATTAACGGAGGCATAAAAGAAGTGATTTACAAAGAATTTTATATGTCCCGCTACGGTCTTTCCAAAGCGGTTTTAGATTTATCCAAAAAAACCGGAGTTAAGATTACAGCATATAAAAAATGATCATAGATGATTTTAAGAAAGTTGAATTGAAGATTGCTAATGTGATTTCGGCCGAGAGAGTGGAAGGTTCGGAGAAACTTCTTAAATTAGAAGTTGGTCTTGGAGAAGAAAAACGCCAGATAATCGCCGGTATAGGCAAGGTCTATGAACCGGAAACCTTAATCGGCAAACAAATAGTCGTTGTTGCCAATCTTGAACCCCGCTTTTTGATGGGACTTGAAAGCCGGGGCATGGTTTTGGCCGCAAATGCCGAATCTGGTCCGGTGCTTCTGGTTCCCGACAGAGAAATTGTTCCCGGTACGGAAATAAGGTAAAATTTATTTAACATGTCAGACCAAATCAACAAAAATTTACCTCGCGACGTTTTTCTTTATTTGCTGTCCATTATTACCTTAGTCGCCAGCACGATCAGTTTTGGGGTGTTGGTTTTTCAATATATAAATATTTATTTCCCGGATATCATTTATGATTATTATGTATCCGCCTCCTCATATTTTTCTCCTATCAGACAATCTTTGGCGACCCTGATAGTTATTTTCCCGGTTTACTTTTTTGTTTTAAGATTTCTCGCCAAAGACGTTGATGAAAATCCGGAGAAGAGGGATTTGAAGATAAGAAAATGGCTTTTGTATTTCACGGTTTTTGTGGCGGCCTTGGTTATAATAGGGGATCTGGTTGCTTTAATAAATACTTATCTGAACGGAGAATTGACCACGCGGTTTATATTAAAAGTTTTGACGATATTCTTTATAGCCGGTTCCGTATTTTCCTATTATTTTTCTGAATTACGGGAATTGAGGACTAAAGGCAAAAAGAGTTTGAACTGGATAAGTGTATATAAATGGGTCGTGGTTGCCGTAGTAATTTTAGCCGTCGGGTTCGGATTTTACGTTGCTGGCTCGCCGGCGAACCAGAGGATGATTAGATTTGATGAAAGAAGGGTTAACGACCTTTCGGCGCTCCAGAACCAGATTATTAATTATTGGCAAAAGAAGAATGAATTGCCGCAGAATCTTAGCCAAATGGCAAACGATATTTTGGGGATAGTGATTCCGGGAGACCCCAAGACAGGCACGCCTTACGAATATAGGGTTCTGGGTAATTTAAAATTTGAGCTTTGCGCCACATTTGAAAATTCAAACCTTGATCAAAAAGCCGCTGGACCAAAAACCGCTCTCAGAGAACAGTTGATATATCCATATTCCGGAGGCGAAATGCAGACATGGCAGCACAATGCCGAAAGAACGTGTTTTAACAGGACTATAGACCCAGACCTCTTTAAGGTTGAAATTTCCAAACCTCTTTGATAGAATTAAGGTCAGATAATTAACCCATTTTATCAATTTAGCGGAGCGGATTTTAGCCAAATCCGAGACGCGAGTCTGCAGATGTAGATGATTCTACTTCAAGGACGAGCAACAAAGGATTTGGTCTAAAATCAGCCCGCCCGCTGCGGGAAACAAGGAATAGACCGATTCCATTGTCTCTCCTCCTCAATATAGAACAATCTATATCTTCGTCGTCGTTCCTCGGACTCGGTCTATTCTTTAGCTTCTAAAATGATAAAATGGATTAAATATCTGACCAACATGAATACAAAAACAGTTTTCGCGTTTACGTTAATAGTAATTTGTTTCGGTGTTGTGGCGTTTGTTTTTTACAGAAAAAGCAACGATGCCGACGATGTGTCAAAGCTTGGTTTAAATCCGGCGGCCAGCGCTACGCCGTTGCCGACCCCGACACCGACACCTAAGGGTAATAATATAATAAAAATGGACAATGGATTAGAAATTCAAGACTTGAAAGTGGGCACCGGCCCGGAAGCCAAGGCGGGAGACACCATATCGGTAAATTATACCGGTTTTTTGGAAAACGGCACTGTCTTTGACGCATCTGTCAAACATGGCGGACCGGCGACTTTCCAAATCGGAGTCGGCCAGCTTATCAAAGGCTGGGATATCGGTATTCCGGGGATGAAAGTTGGCGGCAAGCGCAAACTCATCGTACCCCCTTCGCTCGGCTATGGTTCTCAAAATGTGGGCAACGGATTAATTCCTCCCAACTCAACGTTAACTTTTGAAGTTGAACTCTTGGCGATTCAGACGCCTAAATAGTTTTCTTGAACTTGGATTAGCTTATTTTTAAAAGTTATCTTTTATAATTTTTTGTTATAATTAAACAATGGAAGAATGGGTAAGACAATATACCCATTTTATCAATTTAGCGGAGCGGATTTTAGCCAAATCCGAGACGCGAGTCTGCAGATGTAGATGATTCTACTTCAAGGACGAGCAACAAAGGATTTGGTCTAAAATCAGCCCGCCCGCTGCGGGAAACAAGGAATAGACCGATTCCATTGTCTCTCCTCCTCAATATAGAACAATCTATATCTTCGTCGTCGTTCCTCGGACTCGGTCTATTCTTTAGCTTCTAAAATGATAAAATGGATATAATGTCTTACATATTTCCCGAAGGGTTCAAGTGGGGGAGCGCCACATCGGCCCATCAAATAGAAGGTAATAATCATAACGATTGGTCCGAGTGGGAAAAATCCAGGCCTCCGGAATTCCGTTCCGGAAAAGCCTGCGACAGCTATAACCGCTACGAAGAGGATTTTGATATTGCCAAAAAATTAAATCAAAACATCCATCGTTTTTCTATCGAATGGTCGCGCATAGAGCCGAAGGAGGGGAGATTTGACCATGAAGCTATGCATCACTATGTCAATGTAGTCAAGGCATTGAGGGAACGGGGGATAGAACCAATAGTTCAACTTTGGCACTTCACAAATCCCGTTTGGTTTGCGGAAAAAGGAGGGTTCCTAAACGTTGATAGCCCGGAAATCTTTACACGTTACGTAAAATATGTTGTGGATAACTTGAAAGATAGGGTAGGGTTGTGGATAACTTTTAATGAGGCCGCAAGCATCTATTCTGGCTTTGCTTACCTGAACGGGCAATGGCCGCCGCAACACAGAAATATTTTTGAATATATAAAAGTCCGTAAAAATTTTATTAAAGCGCAAGCACTCGCCTATCGGACAATCAAGGAAATTTATACTGTTCCGCAGAGTACTCTCGGACTGAACAACCCCACGTCGCACAATGTAGAGGTAGGACTTGTTGAGAATAATGCTTTTAGCGCTCTCGGCAATCTATGGCATGAAAAGATGATAGGCAAGCTCTATAACTATCAAAGAAATCTTTATTTTTGGGACAAAGCCCTTCCCTACTATGATTTTTTGGGCCTGAACTACTATCATGTGGACCGCCGGGTTCCCGGAAGCTACCGGGTTTTGCCCAAACAGGACTGGATGTCTGAAATGGGCTGGGAAACCTACCCCAAAGGTATCTACTATCGTCTGATGGAACTCAAAAAATTCAAAAAACCAATTTATGTGATTGAAAACGGGATTGCCGATAGCAAGGATGAGTTGAGAGGAAGATTCATTAAAGAGCATCTTCGTTGGGTTTGGCAGGCTGTTCATGACGGCGCCGATGTCCGCGGGTATTTGTATTGGTCGCTTTTGGATAATTTTGAGTGGGCGCGCGGATTTAAGCCGCGATTTGGGTTGGTAGAGATTGACTATGCGACTTTTGAAAGAAAAATTCGTCCTTCGGCTTTGGAATATGCTAAAATATGTAAGGCGAATCAATTAGACCTGCCTGCCGGCAGGCAGGAATTAATGATTAAAAATTAGTAATTTTTTCATGCTTTGGCTTTATCTTGCAATTGCCGCTTACGCCTTAAATGCTGTAGCGTTTATTATAGACAAATATCTTCTTTCCGCACCGATTCTTCGGCCGATTTCTTATGCTTTTTGGGTGGGTATGTTGAGTTTTGCGTCTATCGTTTTGCTGCCCTTCGGTGTTTACTGGGTGAATTTTTTTTACTTTTTAATTTCTTTCGCGTCCGGAGCGGCGTTTTTCTTTGCTCTGTTGTTTCTGTACAAAGCCATTAAAAAAACAGACATATCGGTTGCTTCCACGAAAGTCGGCGTCCTGGGCGTTATATTTACTTATATTTTCTCCGCATTGATACTAAGAAGTTCTTTTTTGGGTCCGGATATTGTTGCCCTTGTTTTTATGGTGGCGGGTATTTTGTTAATCGGAAAAACCGGTAAAGGTGTTTGGCCGGAGGCCTTAATGTCGGGAGTTGCCTTTGGTGTTTCCACGGTTCTTCTAAAGTGGACCTTCAACCACTCCGATTTTTTGAATGGTTTTTTTTGGACAAGAATGGGTCTTGTCGGCATGGCTTTTCTGACCTTAATTCATCCTTTTGCCCGCAAAGAAATGTTTTTGTCTTTGAAAAACACCTCCCGCTCTTCAAGGTCTGTGTTTCTTGTAAATAAAATTATTGCCGGAATAGGTTTTCTGCTTCTTTATATTTCGATTAAATTAGGAAATGTTTCCGTGGTTAGCACCCTCTTGAGCGCCCAGTTTGTTTTTGTATTTATTTTGGCCTTAATTTTTAGGCAAAGAATCCCGGGTGTATCAGAGAACATTAATGGCAAAATTCTTTTGGTAAAATTTCTTGGCGTGGTTTTAATAGGTCTCGGTTTTTTAATGTTGTTTAAACAATGAAAATAAAATACAGGATATTGTTGATTTTAGTTGTCGTTGCGGCGTTTCTTTGGGTATTGTCTTGGGATCTTTATTCTAATAAAACAGAATTTGTATACGGTGTTTCTTTCAGTCGCTTTCATTCCGATGAACTGAAGCTTGATTGGAAGAAAACATACTTGGCTATTCTGGACGATTTAAAGGTGAGGCGTCTTCGGCTTACCGCTCACTGGCCTCTTACCGAACCGAAGGACGGCGTCTATAATTTTTCTGAGCTCGATTTTCAAATTAAAGAAGCCGAAAAAAGAAACTCCTCCGTAATACTGGCTGTCGGCCGGCGCCTGCCCGGCTGGCCGGAATGCCACACTCCGGACTGGGCGGCGAAATTACCGCTTGATCAACAGAGGGTTAAACTTTTAGAGTATATTGAAACTGTCGTGAACCGCTACAAGAAATCGCCGGCCGTTGGATACTGGCAAGTGGAAAACGAAGTTTTTCTTGTTTTTTTCAGCCGGTCTTTATGCGGGCAATATTCGGCGGGGCTTGATGATTTTTTGAAAGAAGAAATTGATTTAGTTCACAAGCTGGATTCTTCCCGGCAAGTTATAATAACCGACAGCGGTGAATTTGGAACGTGGCATCAGGCATATCGGAAAGGCGACGTTTTCGGAACCAGTATATATTTATATGTTTGGTGGAGAAATTTTTTGGGACCCATCCGATATCCGATAACGCCCGCCTTCTTCAGGATAAAACATTCTTTGGTCCATTTGATATACGGAACAAAACCATCGATGGTAATCGAGCTTTCTGCCGAGCCGTGGCTGCTTCAGCCCATAATTGATACTCCTCTTGATATTCAGCTCCAAAGAATGGGGATTGATAAATTCAATGAGATGATAAATTTCTCATCTAAGACGGGATTCGACACTTTTTATCTATGGGGCGCTGAATGGTGGTACTGGATGAAACAGAACGGCCGTCCCGAATTTTGGGATAGGGCCAGAGAACTTTTTAAGTGAGCGAGGGTTGATATTATTGTCGGGTTAATCTAACATATCTCCTATGGAAGAGGAGAGCTTAAAAAATTTTATAAATTCCGTAATATTTCTGGTAAAGCTTTTTGCCGGACTGAAAGACAAGTTTTTGGCCCAGAAATTATATGACAAAACATCCGGATTCATTGCCGGTTATATTAAATTATTCAATTCAAAAAGAGAGGAAACAGAGAGTACGTCGCATAATGTGTACTTTGTTGAATTTAAAAACATGATTGATAATTTGCTGGAATTTCTGGATTATCTGGAACATTCCAAATCCGCGTCAACCGCTCCCCTCCTTTATGCCCGCCGGAATTTGCTGGATTTTAAACTCAATCTGGTCAGACTGCGTCATCAGTCGGTTCAGCTGGCGCCCAAACCAAAAGAGAACAAGCCGGCCGCCGCCACCCCTGTTTTTAAAAATATTCAGCCAAGAAATTTAAAAGAGAGTTCCAATAAAGAAAGGATATTTAATTTTATCAAGCGTTCTCCCAATTCCCGCACTAAAGAGATAATTGAAGAATTCAATTTACTATCCGAAAGGACAGTAAAGAGAAACTTAAAAGAACTAACCTTTGAAGGAATGGTCCGCAAATTCGCCAAAGACAACGGCGTCTACTACTCGGTTATTTAGTGATTTCAAAGCCACCTCGCCAACCCTCTCGTCAGAAAGAATAAGTTAGTATAATAGTCTCAAAGGTCGTTATGATAAAAGTAATAGTTTTAAAGAATCAGGAATGATAAATCCTAATGAAAATTTTAATCGAAAACTACTTAGAAAGTCCATATTTTGGAGCGTGTGGTTGGTAGTTGTTATTTTTACGATGAGCCATATCGTTGATATTTTAATGATAATAGCTGTTATCATAAACGGAGAAATGTCGTTGTGGGAAATAGTGAAGGAGTTGATCAAAAGTTTATTTTCCCGATAACCGACTTACGAAATCGGTTATCCACTTTCGACTTCCTCCACCTTGCTAATCTCTTTATTCGCAAATCTAAATAAACTTATGACCGACACGCCGTGTCGGTCATTGAAAACTGTTGATAACTCGGCCCTATTCTAAGGTTACCTCCTTATCTATTTGGATGTCTTTAATATAATTTTCTATTAGTTTTTGGTAATCTTGTTCGTTTCCTAAAATTTCTTTTAAGTGTTTCATGTTCAAAATAGATGGGAAGTTTTTGATTCCCAAGTAGTCCAAGTGGCTGCTCCATCGATAGGGTTTTAAAAAATTTAATGCTCCCTCGGGGTTAGATATTTTGTTCTCCCTCCATTCCGGAAAAGATAAATCTAGAGGATTAAAGTGAATATAGAAAGGCAAATGCAAAAAATGAGTTTCGTTGGTTACCGGTATTTTTTTGTAAGGTCCTTGGAACAAGACACCGACTCTTTTATTTTTTTGGTTAAAGTATTTTGCATACCCCATATTTAATTTTTGCATAAATATAGAAATTCCATTCTCTATTCTTGGAGAAAGCATGAGGTGATAATGGTTGGGCATCAAACAGAACGCCAAAATATCAACTAATAACTTTCTTGCCCCTCTATTAATTTTGGCAATTTTGCCATCAGCGCCGTAATCACGAAAGTCGCGGAAAGTAGTTTCAACTCGTTCCTGGTCATTGAACTCATAAAGGTCATGTATAAACCTGAAATAGTCCTGTTTGTCTTCAAATATTATTCTTTTGTCTACGCCTCGATTTAGAACATGGTAAATTTCCATAGTTTAAAATGTACGACACGCCGTGTCGTTAGTCAACAGGTTATCCACAAGGTGGCGGAATTATAATGTTGACAGATAAAAATTGGTTTGATAAATAAGGAAGTAAATAAAAATAGGAAATAAATAGAAAAAGAAAATAGAGTAGATTCTTTTGATCTGCTGCGCGAATTGGACGCGATAGATTATAAATCCCTCCTTAATCTATCGGACCTTCTAATTTCGCGGCAGTTCAAAGGCATTTACTCTCATCCGGTTAGGTTATAAAATTAATTTACTTTGAATAAGTTTTTAATTAAATTAAAGAGCTGGTACGGAGTGCTCTTTTTGGTTCTGCTTGCCGGAGGAATTTTGTGGTTTATTGAAAACGGCATGCCGCATGTCAATTCATACCTCAACAACATCCGGTCTGATTGGGAGGCAAAACGGCTCCAGGCCCAGTGGGAAAAACCTTACCGCGAGGATACTTACGGCGGCAAAACCCCGGAGGAAACTTATGATATGTTCCTGGACGCTTTGCGCAAAGGAGATACGACCTTGGCGAGTAAGTATTTTGTGGTGGATGAACAAGAAAAATGGAAGAAAACACTTGATCAATACAAAACCCAGAAGCTATTGGCTAATTTTGTTAATGAGTTAGAGAATATTAAGAAAACTTGGGTTAGAAAAGACCATGGAAATATAGTCGATTTTCAGTACAAAGTTTTAGTCGAAAAAGATACCACGGCTGATTTTGAGGGTGAAAAAATTAAAGTTCCTGCTGGTAACTATACCAATGAAACAGAATTAGAGCTCAATATCTATACAAAAATTTGGAAAATAACTTTGTTATGAGACATAAACGAATCAAAAACTTAATAGTAGGAGGGGCGCTTATTAGCGCCCTTTTCATTACCAAAACATCAGCTTATGATCAGGAATTTACCCACCCGGCATTAACCGATGAAATTGTTGATTTTTACAATCTTAATTTTCCTCAAAAACTAAGTAATCAAGATAAAACTTGGATAATTAAGGGTTCTATTGACGAAGACCATAGCATAAGACCGATGAGTCATTTCTATGACCCGGTTCACAACATAGGCGTGTATGGATTTCCCACGTCAAAACAATGGGCGATAAGTTCCGGCGGCCAATCAAATTTGGCTCTGTCCAACAACAGCATTGCCGAATCGGCAGGATTATTTAAAAGCGCTGACGATTTCTCATACCCAAGAGCAATGGATGACTACGCCCAAGGAAACAGGCAAAGAGCCATGATTGGATTTGGGCATCTATTGCATCTTCTGGAAGATGCCGGAGTGCCTGACCATACAAGAAATGACCCTCACCCGCCGGTAGGCACGTTTGGCAGTCCGTATGAACATGAAATGGCAAAATGGAATCCCGGCAATTTTAACATTGCTCCGGAACTTAAAAAAGAAGGATTGAAACCGGTAATTCTACCTAATTTAGGAGAATATTTTGATAAAATAGCTATGTATTCAAATGGTAATTTCTTTAGTAAGGATACAATTTCTAATGAAGTCTACGCCAAACCCAATACAAAAATTTCCCGAAAATTTAATATAAATGGCGATGAGAGATTGTTTTTAGTGGGCAAAGATGAAGATGAACAGGAATTTAAACTAGCATTTGTAAAAACTAGCTTAAATAAAAATAAACTTAAAATTGATGCCATCACTTTAAAAAACGAAGAAATAGGCTCCACAATCCTCGACGGGTATTGGGACAGGTTGTCCAAGGAAGTTGTTGTTAACGGAGCGGGGGCATTGAGGTTGTTTTTGGATGAGGCGGAGGCGGCTCGGCAGGAGTATTTGGCTAAGGTGGAGCAGAAAAAGCCGAGTTTATGGGCGCAGTTGTTTGGTTTAATTGGAATGGGAGACCAGACATTAACGACATCGGATGGCGAAGCGCCATCCGATGTCAATGGTGACAGTGGGGTGACACCAACACCGAAGGTGACAAACCAACGAGTGTCACCAACACCATTGGTGACAAAGACACCTGTCACCAATGTCACCATTGTGTCACCAACCCCATCACCATCAAAAACACCGGTACCGACACCAAAGCCATCAACTACACCAATCACATCCACAGCAAAGAAATCCGGAAGGGTGGTCATCAACGAGATTGCCTGGGCTGGAACCGAGGCCTCGGCGACGGATGAATGGCTGGAATTATACAACACGGAAAATAGCCCGATAGATATATCCAGCTGGCAGTTGGTTTCAAGCGATGATTCGCCGGACATTATTTTCCAGGAGGGGACGATAATTCAGGCCAATTCTTACTTTCTCATTGAGAGAACGGACGATAATACCGTGAGCGATATAATGGCTGATTTGGCTGTAAGCTTCGGCCAAGGAGGGCTAAACAATACGGGTGAAATGGTGAGATTGTTTGATAGCGCGGGGACCGCTGTAGATGTGGTTGGTGGCGCGGGAGAGGCGTGGTATTTCGGCGACTCAAACTCAAAAAATTCAATGGAGAGAATAGACCCGATGAAAGCCGGAAATATCGACTCAAATTGGAAAAATTTTTCCGGAACACCGGTAAATAAAGATGCCACGGGGGGGGGCTTGGTATTTGGAACGCCAAAGGCTAAGAATAGCGCAGCAGTTCAGATTGTTGTTTCAATGGGTAGCGGAGGTGGTTCTTCTTCAAGCGCGCCAACGCCAACTCCGACTCCGACATCGTCGCCGTCGGTGACACCTTCACCTACTCCGTCACCATCGCCAGAACCGGATGGTGACACGGCCAATCTTGGCGACGTCCTCATAAACGAGATTACCTGGATGGGGACAGCTTCGTCCGCGAATGATGAATGGATAGAACTCTATAACACCACCAATCAGACGATTAACTTAACCGGATGGACCCTGAAAGCTCAAGACGAGACGCCAGATATCACATTTTCCGGCAGCATAAGTCCATTAGGATTTTTCCTATTGGAAAGAACAAGCGATGGAACTTTGTCCAGTGTTCATGCGGATCAAATATACACCGGCGCGTTGGGCAATGGCGGGGAACATCTTGTCTTGAAAGATATTGCCGGAACCATAATTAACCAAATTGACGGCTCAAATCAATGGAAAATAAACGGAAACGACGAAATTATCGGCAATAATGACACCAAAGAAACCGCTCAAAGAATGCAAAGCGGATGGATTACCGCTCAACCGACTCCTAAATCCCAGAACAGCGCAAATGCTGTTGTCCAAAATCCTTCTGCCGTCACCAACCTTGTTGCCACCGTTAACTCACCGCTTACCGTTCTATGGTCGGCGCCGAATCCGGGTAGCTACAACACAGCCAGCTTGAGCTATGATTTGCGCTATTCAACAGTCGTCTTTAGCGAAGCCGCAAGCACGAGTTGGTGGTCTGCTGCCTCGCAAGTAGCCAGTTCAAGTTTGCCGAGCGTAGGGGAAAAAGGGGCGTCTGAAAGCGCCTCTTTTGATGTCGCCCACGAATATGGCCAGACGCTATATTTTGCCTTGAAAACTAAAGTTATCAACACAACGACATCGGATGTCGTTAGTCCACAGTCCAATGTTGCCACGGTCAGTTTCCCGGCTGCCATAGACGCCAACGCTTGGTCGATGCCCGGAAAAGACCAATATCATACGTCTTTTACGGTTAATGTTACCGGGCCGGGTGTCGGAGCAACCATAAGCTGGGGATTTAATGCCGTCGGCATCGTCGGCCAGCCGGTCGCTGACGGCGACAGCAATACTTATTTCGGCGCTACGGACGGCTCGTCTCACAAACTGATTAAACTCAACAAAGACGGCGCAAAACAATGGGAACATGGCACTAATGTCAGCATCGGAACTCCTGCCGTTCTGTCCGACGGAACGGTTTATTTCGGAAAAATTAATGACGGAGGCGTGCCCCTTACCGCTCTGAACTCTGACGGCACGGAGAAGTGGACGTATGATGATGCCAGCAGGGTTAATTATATTACCGTATCTTCAAAAGGCGAGCCGCATTTCACATATTCAAGCGGAGCTCAGAACAAACTCACTGTTTTAAATACCGCCGATGGTTCGGTCAAGACCGCCATCAGCGGTTCCGGTTTAAGCGGTTTCGCGCCGGTCGTTCTTGATAATGGCAATATTATTGCGGCGAGGCGGGTAAGCGGCAATCAATTCTTTACGGGATATTCAGCAGACGGGACTCAACTCTGGGATTTGGCTTATGCCGGCGCCAATGGCAGTACGCAGTCCAATCCGTCTTATGACAAAACAACCGGCAAAACATATTCGGCCGTCGGCCATGACGGCGCTACTTCTTTTGGCTTCAGGATGTTCGTCATTCCATCCGGCGGTTCCGTTTTAAATACGACCGTAATTGATCCGGTCAGCAACGGTTCCGGAGCGACGATGGTTTCAATTACCCCGACTAATCTTCTTGTCGGTCTTGATTTCAGCTGGGCCAATCCCGCTTCCGGTTCAAAACTTTTCTCGCTAAACAAATCAAACCTTGCGATTAACTGGTTTTTTCAAGCAGAGGGGAGAATTAACCAGCAGATCGCGGTAGACAAAAACGACAATGCTTACTTCTCAACCCAATCAGGCCATATCTACAGCGTTGATTCGGATGGACATGAGAGGTGGCACATATCAACCGGCATTAATTCCAATATCTCCCCGGTTTTGACTGAAAACGGCATTATTTGGGGGTATGGGGGCAGGGTTGTGCTTATAAAATAACGATATTAACGTTGTCGGATGTCCTCTGGACATCCGACAACAATTCAGTCCAGTAATTATCCACAATTTGACCTATTGCGGGTCATAAGATAACCTTTATAATTGATAGTGAAGTCATGGTTTACCGCCATTGACTATTAAATGTATTTCGAGTAGTATTGTTAGGCAATATAGGCCGGTAAACAGCATTAAATATGAAGAATTCAGTAATCAGAACAGAATCATAATCGATCTAATTTCAGGTCGTTTTTTAGGTTAATATTCGCAGAGTGGGCTTCCCGCGTCGCCGTGATAACGGCGACATAAAGCGGTAACTCTGTAGGACTTTCTGCCTTTGCAACTCATGGCAAGTTGTAAGGGCAGGCAGTCCAATGAAAGGACATTGACAATCAGGACAGCAAGAAAAAATTGATGCTATTGAATTAGAAATGAATTAAGTTTTAAGTTGTAAACCACTTTTAATGTTTGCCAGGTCGAAATAGGCGGACCTTAGAATTATTGTGGTCAGTCAGTCGAGTTATCAGTGTTATTAAAATCTGTTCTGTTGCCGGTTGACTATCCCCGTAAAAAAACGAGAGGTAGCACGGTATCAGTTCAGCAATTAAAAAATTAAAATGTCGAATTTATTAAAAGGCAATCGTGTCGGTTTGATAAAAACCGCCGCGGTCCTTACAGCTGCTGCGACAGTATTGTCCCTTTCGGGCGTATTGTCCTTAACAGCTTTTGCAGTTGCCCCTTCGGACTACGGTCTAAAAGAAGGCGACACGATCAGCGCAGCCGGTTCTGACGATCCGGATGTATATATCGTAAATGACTGGGGATACAAGAGGTTATTCTTGAATCCGCAGATTTTCAATTTGTATGGTCACCTTGGAGGATTTTCCGCTGTTAAAAATGTATCGCCTGCAACCAGAGATGCATTTGGAACTTCCGGTTTATTCCGAGTTGACGGAACAGAGAAAGTTTACGGAATTGAATCAACAGGAGAAGACACCAGCGTATTGCACTGGGTTAACACCTCGGGCGCGCAGGCTGTTGCTGATGATGCTAACTTCTTCAAAAAAGTTTTCGTTATCAACCAGGCTGAATTCAATCTGTACACGCTTGGTTCCAACTACACTTCTGTAAATCAGGTTCCGAGCTACTCTCGAGTTCCTGGTACAACCCCAACCCCTACAGGTCCTTTGTCGGTAAGCTTGGCTCCCGGCAATCCGGCAGCCCAGACCATTACCAACAATGCTGTTGGAGTTGAAATGTTGAGAGTTCGAGTTAGCGGTTCTGGCACAGTTAACACCATGACCGTTAAGAGATTGGGCGCAGGTACTACTGGCGACTTTGGAGATGTTTATGTTTATGATGGAGCCACGAGATTGGTTTCTGGTAAGTCGCTTTCAACGTCATCCGGCGAGGCCACATTCTTATTGAATGTTGCCGTAAACGGTACCAAAGACCTTTCAGTTGTTGCTGACATGAGCACTGGAGGAGCCGGTAATGTCAACTACTTCTCACTAACAGGTGTTACCGCGGCAGGAGGTTCGACAGTGGGCGGAGTGCCTATAAATGGCAACAACTTTGCCATCTCCGGCGCTTCATCCGGCGGAGTAACAGTTACCCGTTCCGGTTCATTGTTCAACCCGACTGTTGGCCAGAAAGGCGCGTTGTTATCTGAATTCAAGTTAACAGCCAACACTGAAGCGGCCAGCGTTAAGAGATTGACAATGATAAATGACGGAACTGTTAAATATTCTGATATTACCAATCTTAAGTTGAAGACAAATGTCGGATCAAGTGAATGGTCAGGTACTATGACCAGCGGCGGTTATGCCGTGTTTGATCTTGGTTCCGGTTACAATATTGCCAAAGGAGGCAATGCCATCTTTAGTGTTTATGGAGATGTAGCCGGTAAAAAGGATGAGACAATCAATTTATTCTTTGAGTATTCTACCGACATTTTGGCGATTGGCGATCAATATGGCCAAGGTATGGCTATAACCAACTCCGAGTTGGATGAAACCACTGACCGAACCGATTTGACCTTGCAGGGCGGAGCGTTGACATTAGTGTTCAATGGTCCCTCTGCCACTACTGTTGGTACTCAGGCAACCGATGTCACTTTGTTGAGATATGCAATGACTGCTGCCGCCAACATTGAAGTCAAAAAGACAGAGTTTACCCTTTGTGTTGACACGACTGGTAATGGAGCCTTCGATACCGCTTCTGATGAATCTTTGTGGGACGACCTCACTGATTTCAAAGTATGGAACGAAGACACCAATACCGTCATTATGGGTCCGAAAGACGGAACGGCATTTGATGATGTCGATGATTCCGGAAGCTGCCCGGATAGCGTAGCGGGTGCTCAGGAAACATTTACCGACACCTTTGACCTATTTGCCGGACAGACCCTTAACTTAAAGGTTACTGCTGACTTTGATACCAGCTTAGACGGTACACTCACGCAGTCGGGTTCTATTGTCAAAGTCGTTCTTGATGACTACAGCGACGATGCCGGTGTAACCGTAATGAAATACTCGGGAACCAACACGGCAGTTGCTGCTGCGGATATTGTTCCCCGAGCTGATATTTCCGGTGCCAACATCACTCTTACTTCTTCTGCATTGACTTTGAGTTTGGCAGGTAATCCCTCCGACCAGACGAAAATCAGGGGAACACAGGATATTGATGCTGTCGGTATTACTTTTGCTGCAGGCCAGGCCTCTGCATTAAATGTAACCACAATCAAACTTACCGGCTATGCGAGCGATGAAGTTGCCGGAACATTTGTTGCCGGTGTTGATGGAAATGGCAACGATTCAGGAACTTCAGTTGCTAACGCAATCTCCAATGTTGAGCTTTATGAAGCCACCACGGGAATATTAATTGCTGGTGCAAACAAAGTAACCAACAATTCGTTGGGTACTGCCGATACCGGTACGATGACTTTTGGTAATTTGAACTGGAATATTCCAGCCGGTACATCAAAGACAATGTTGGTCAGGGTTGATTTGTCCAACAATACCGCTTCCGGTACAGCCGGTGACGGATACGCCTTTGATATCGCTGCGGTCGGAGATGTTACATCCTTGGATTCTGATTCCAACACTGTAAATGCCGGCAATGCCAAAGTTAATGGCACTGCTGCCGCTCCAACCAATGTGTTGACGGTAAAGAATAGCGGTTCAATGACCATAGCTACTTCAGCAGACAGCCCGTCAAAAGGAGCTATCTACTGGGGTCAGCAAAACGCTCCAATCTCTAAATTCCGATTGAGCGCTACGGATGAGGGTCAATACATTGAGAAATTGACATTTATGGCTCCTCCTGCTGCTGATGAAGCCAACGATGCTGCCGCAAATGTTAATGAAGTTGTTTTGACCTACAAGAACAAAGCCGGTAGCCCTCTTACGACCACACAGTCGTTTGGAAGCGCTGCCTCCGTTAACTTTAACTGGTCGGGTACTGATGTTAACAGGCCTTATGTGCCGCAGGATTCGAGCTTAGACATTGCTGTAAACGCCAACATGAAGACCAAGGCTCAAGGCGCTACACAGGATGCAGCTTCGGCCGTATTCTTCTCATTGGACTTAGATGATAAGTACAATGGAAGCACTGCCAATGGATTCCGAGCGGTTGGAGAAGGTTCCGGTACTGTGCTTGATGGCGCATCTACCAATATTGATGAAACAGCCGGTGCTAACAACCAGTATGTCTATAGGGTATTTCCGAAACTGGAAGTGGTTTCTGTGCCTACGCCTTATAGCTTGAGTGGTACGCCGACAGTGTTCAAATTCTCGGTTACGGCCATGGGTCTTGCCGACTCCAACCTGAGATTTGACAATGTGGCTGCGGGTTCTGGTTCCATCAAGTTTGAAATTCTGTCATCCGGTAATGCTGGTGGAGATTCCAGTGTCACTACCTATGATGACTCAAACAGTGAAATCATAGACACTGCCACGTTGACCGATGATGGTAATTCCTCCGGGGATGCCTCATACTCCATGGATTTCTCATCCAAGATTATTGAAATCCAAGGTGGTTCGACCAAGACATTCAGAATCCAGCTTAATGGCACATCAGTTTATGATGAGCCAGCTGGAAACGGAGAAGCCGGTGACTACTTCCAGGTTGTATTGAGAGATACAACCGCAGATGACACCGCTTTGGTCAACTGGGTAGGTAACTACGCCGGAGCTGACACTGCCGCTGATACAGCCTCTACTGCCGGTGTCTTAAGAAGCGTACCGTTATTCGGTCCGAACTTCACCAGGTAATAGTTTCTGTTTATATCCGGTTATCCTGATTTCTAAGGGATTGACTGGAAGCCAAACCCCCGAGTTAAGCTCGGGGGTTTTGGTTTGATTAAATATTTGATATTATTAGGGTATGTTTAAATTTGTTCATTTTTCAGTTCTTGTTTTGGTCTTATTTTTTGTATTTTCTTTTACTGCAAACGCGGGTAAATATACGGATGGGGTTTTATTGAGAGCTGAAGGCGATATTAAGGTTTATTTGATAAATAACAACATCAGGAGTTGGGTAAGCAGTATTGAGGTGTTTAATTTTAATAATTTTAAGTGGCAAAATGTAAAAATTGTTCCTAAAAAAGAAATAACAGCCATTGAAGAAGGGAAACCCATTGTTTTAGAAACAGTTTCGCCCCATCCTTCGCCAGAGGCTACGGAGGGCACAGCGACTCCTTCGCTTGTGCCGATAGCCAGTATTTCTCCCACTCCGCCCGTTCCCGCAAAAGTTAATCTACAATTTCCTGCGCCGGACTACATAAGAGCCGATTGGCTTATATCTCGCGCTACATCCGACTATGGCCATATTGGTCAGAGGATTACCATTAAATATTCGGATACAGAGGCGGATAAAATTGAGAATTTCAGATTATATGAAAAAAAACCCGGCGATGCCTATTTCAATAAGATTGCTGATTTT